>VMHT01153735.1_pt1 | contig 25740 bp, 42 predicted proteins | sample 4693611 | NCBI WGS metagenome assembly VMHT01 (sample SAMN12280063, study PRJNA550983) | marine metagenome | isolation source: seawater sampled from same location over 5 years 0.02-0.2 micron viral filtrate | place: USA: collected off the coast of southern California halfway between the port... ...
CACCAAAGGATGCATAGTTTATTAGATCCTTGAATGAGTCTTCCATTGACTCAAAATTAGGAGTGTACTCAGGGTCGTTCTCCATGGCTTCAAGGACTGACCAGAGCCGCAAAGTCTTAGTATTGATGATATCAAGTAAAGAAGCTACACCACGAGGATAATAGTCTGCTTGATTGATCCGAGACTTTTCATTCTGATAGTCACGAGATTTACGTTGCTGAAGCTCAGCACATTCTTGTAATACTTTTAATGATTCACGCATTATATTTCCCTATACTTTTTTTGCCATGCACTTCCAACTGTGCCGAGGCCTTCTTTTCTAAGATTGATACGATACATTATACCACAAATATCAGTGGATGTACACGCATTTTTTATGTCACGGACAATTTTATCTTTTCTAATTTTACTATTAGAAGTTTTAGGCTGCCATGATTCTAAAAAAGCTAGTGATATTTTTTCTGCTTTATTTATTGCCATACTTGGCATTTCACGTAAAATATCATATATGTCAATGTCCTCATCAACATCATTTTCTGGCAATGGATATGGAATACGATTTTCCTTATTAATGTGTTTTAATGCTTGTTTAGCATCTATGTATCCGAGGATGGTATATTCAACTGTTTGCCCTTCTTGAAGAGGGCCAGGATATTTTCCATTCCACATCCATATTCCTAATTGTTCTGTAATACCATTTTTTATGGCTTTTTGAATATATGGAGAAACGTGAAATGTTCCATCAGAACCACGATATAATTTATAATCTATATTGCCTAACATCTGATGAACTGTATCAGCCTCATATCCTTCAAAGACTGTTTGAAAAGAATCTACTTTACATTGATGAAACTCTACAAATTCAGAATCCCATTGGAAATATGGATTTATATCAGTACGTGTATCTTTTGCAACTTGTGCATTTCTACGACTGATAAAGTCTTTATCTACTATTGCTTTAAAATTCATTATGCTACCTCATAACCTAATACTTCTTCAACAAACTGTGATCCGCAATCTTCTTTGAATGCAACCACTAATTGCTCACGAGCAGCAGTATCAAGAAAATATACATGCTGTGATAAAGCTTCTGGATCAGCCCGACGGAAAAGACTAATAGCCAATTTAAAATCTTTTAAATCATCAGCATATAATTCTTTCATGCAGTTTGTTTCAGATTCGATTGAATAACTGAAAGTTTGGTCACAAAGTTTTTGGACATTTGTAAGTGGTGTTTCGATCCAATATGCTACAGCTTGTGTCATCTTTTTCTCCATTTGATATAACTATTCTACACTATAACGAATCGTTTGTACATAAAAAAATGCGCCGAAGCGCATTTTAGTTTTGTTTGTAATCAATAACTTATGATTTTTATCCAAACCTACTTAAATATTGTCCTATTCGACCTACAAAAGGTAGAAGCATAAGAGCCATAAGTAAGTTCATTCCGGTATGAGCCATAGCAATTCGTAGCGTATCACCTTTTGGCATTCCATCAGAAACAAATAAACCAGCTAACCATATTGTACCTGTCGTACCGATGTTAGCTCCGAGCACACAAGCAATAGCGGCAGGTAAAGGTAAAGCACCAGAAGCGACTAATGCAATAATAGCAGTAGTAGATAGTGAAGACGATTGCCACAACAATGTCATGATAATTCCACCGAAGAACATATAAATCGGACTACCTAAAAACCAGTTAAGGTGTTCCATATTCCCCATAGATTTCATTCCACCTGAAAAGGTCTTAAGTCCAATATAAAAAATAACCAGACCAACAAGGGCTGTTATCATCGGGTTTCCTAGATCCATCTTCTTTACCTTTTTCCAAAGTTTATTACCTTCGTTTTTCATTAGACAATACTTTGTAAGTCGCCATGATTGCCTTCATGCGATGGGCCTCGCCATCCACCAGGCTTAAGTAAATCGGGCAACCCAAAGCGATTAGGACGTCCAGGTTTTACACCAGGCTGTTTGTCCATATTGGCTCGATAGATTTCATCCCATGCCTTGTTAGCATCAACGCCCATAACATCAAGTGTACCGATGGCGAATACACACATATCAATCAAACCATCGACTACTTCTTCTGCATCTGAGTTGTTGATAGCAGACAGAGTCTCTTGATATTCTTCACCGATCATAAGCATACGGAACATAATGTATTTCTGCATCAGATCCTTATCATCTTTATTATTTGAGAACCAATCATGCACACCAAATTTACTGTGCATATCATTAATATCTTTAACCCAATTATCACTCATTGTTTTCATCCTTGTTTATCATCATGTACTCATTATACCAAGTTTTTTAATGCCTGTACACCAATTTTCTGCGGCATCTTCAACATATCTTATAGATTTATTTGGAAATTGTTCTGTAAAATAATGCGTGTTGTCATCGTTAAAATACTTTATATACGCATGTTCTTCTTTAAAATCAAAATGTATTTCGCAATAACCTCTTTCTGGAGGATCGGCAGTATATGTTGATAACTTACGTCCCATATTTACTCCTTTATAAAATTAGAAATGTTAGGATAAATTTTGCCAATAGCAGAGGCAATTTCTCTGGCTAAATCCATATGCTCTTTTTGTGTTCCGTTTGTTGATCGCAATTCTACATAGTGAATCCACGAACGAATAGTACCATTTACATATAATCTTGAAACCGTATTACCTTCAGGAAGAATAGATCTTGCCTGCTCTTTTGCAATGCCACGCTCTCGTGCCTCTTTATAAATTTTTTCAACCATGCCTATAACAAATTGCTGTTGCTGTTCCCACCAAACATCCAGTGATGTTTCTGTATTTTCTATGCTATTTTGCCGGTTGGTTTCATCTTGTAAACGACATTCACGAGTAACAAAAGTCTCATGCATTTCATTTGGATCCGCATAACGTTGGCTGAACTCTTGAAATGAAAATGATCTATGGCGCAGCAGCTGCCTTGCTATATCACGAGTAGTTTCAATTTCAATGCAAGCAGAAGCCATCTCAAATGGGCTCCAGTGTTTATGCTTGATAAGATAATCCAATAGCTTGGCTGTTGTTTTTGTGTTTGCCTGATTAGAAGGATTTGAAACACGTGCACAATATGCCACAAGATCTTGGATATTTTCAAGACCCATAATACCAGGTTCGCCAGAATGGACGTGTCGAACCGGCTGGCTGTGCGAAATAAGTTTAGCTTGCATTATTTACCTTGACCTTTATATTTTTTGTATGAACGTCTTTTGTGTTTATTCATAGATGATGTTTTCAAATTGCGTCTACCAATAGACGTCTTTTTAGCATTCGTAAAACCTTTTGCCATTAGTGCATAGTCTCCTTATCTTCTTCAAAAATTGTTACTTGGTCTTTTAATTCTAACATTGCTTCTATCATGTCATCATAATCTTCTTCTGATAAACTGCTACGATATAAAGATAATCCAATAGTTGTCATAACTGCAGCTATCATATGAATGCTTAATCCAGATTTTAAGGCATCATTAGTTAGTTTCATATACAGATTATATGTTGCTTTGAATTGTTCATCTTCATAATTCATTGTATTTTAAAATCCTTAAATCTTTCATTGACTGCTGAGTTATCAAATGCTGGCACGTCTTGAACTAAGCCTTCAGTGCCTCCATCAGCATCAGACAATCTCATTTTTGCACGATCCACATTCACTACAAACCGCTTATTTACATTAGGATCATTATAACGATTTTTTAATTGCTTTACCATAATCTGACCAGAAGCATCTAGCTCTTCATTGGATATCAAAGCAACCATAAGATCTGCGGTAGCTGGCAAACCAAAAGATTCTGAAGTATCTTCAAGACCTACGTCTGAATTAGAAAAACCACTACGAGTTGTTTGCGTTGCTGTAAATATTGGTAAATTGAATTCTACAGCAAGACCTCTAAGTTCTTCTGCAATAGCTTTAATATACGTATAAGAGTTAATAGATCCTCCCATAGATTTCATTCGAGCTGATGCACAAATATTCAAGTAATCAATAAAGATAATTTCAGGTAGAAAGTTCTTTTTTAGTTTTAGTTCATTTAACAAAGCACGGAAATGATTAGCATGTGCTTGACCAGTTGGATATTCTTTAATAATAAGTTTACCATTAGTTCTGCTAGCAATAGTAGATACTTTATTTGTCAACATGTCCTTCGATAAGTTTTCTAACTGATCAATTGGAACGTCAAGTAAATTAGCATCAATGCGCTCAGCAATACGTTCTTCGCTCATTTCCATGGTTATGTATAACACATTTCTGCCTTGAGTCAGGGCAGCAGCTGCAACATGACACATAAACAAAGACTTACCTACACCTGTACCAGCTAATGCAACGTTAAGTGTTTTGTTAGGTATACCACCTTTTGTGATACGGTTAAAATATTCTAGATCAAAAGGAATACGCTCCTCTTGTTCATGATAAAAGTCATACCGGTTAGAAACATCAGCTAAGTAATCATGGCCAATGTTAGTATCAAATGAAACAGCCAAAGCTTTCGTAAGAATATCAGGTAATGCATTCTTTGTTAAATTTTGATGCTTACCATCAATAATAGAAATAGACTCCATAATTGCATTATAAACAGCCCTATCTTGGCACCACTTTTCAGTAGTATCCATAAGCCAGTTATCATCTATTTTCTCAGGTGAGAATACATTTGGTATAATTTCTACAGCATGCTGATACTGTTCATCATTAAATTTTTCTGATTGATCTACTTCAATTTTAAAAGACTCCATAGTAGGAAGTCTATTGTATTTAGCGACGTAACCGGCAACCTCTTTAAAAAGTTGCCGGTACACGCCTTCGAAATACTCTGGCTTAACAAATGGTAATACTTTACGCATAAATTTATCATTTGTCAGAATATTGCGTAATACTGTTTGTTCGATGTTTATGTTCACACGTTCTCTTTCTTGGGTGCTGTAGACATAGCTGACTCCATGACAGACATCAGTATTTCTTTTACTACATATTGAAAATCAGTATTTTCTTCATTTAAATCTTCAATAGGTGTATATATTAAGTCATATGAAAAGTTCATGTATTCTTCATCTACAATTTTTAGTTTACCGAATTCAAATACAGTTTCAATATATTCACCGGTTTTGATTCTAATTTGCCAGTGCTCTTCGTTTTCAACCGGTATTAACTCGTAATCTACATTTTCTTGCATATTAATCCTCTACAATTTGATCCATGTCAACAAGAGACTGATGACCGATACTGTATTGCTTTTTTAAGAAATCTTTAAAATCTGTTTCAGCAAAGATCGGATCCCAGAAGGATTTATCAAGAGTTCCATCGTACCGAACCTTAGGTCCAACTTCTCCAGTTGATTGATCAACCGCAGCATACCAGCCATTGGAAGGCTTAACAGCATAACCACCAGCAAGAGCACAATCGAGAAGGCCAGAATAATTACGGACACCACCATCCCAGGAAACAGTAATAGGAATTTTAGACTTTTCTTTAACATAACGACTTTTCTCCACATTAATCACGAAGTGATAACCTTGAATCTCAGTGCCTTTCTTATCTTGCTGCCGCCCAAGAATCCAGATATTATCTGCACTGTAATATATTCCAGTACCGCCACCAACAATAGCCTTTGGAAATAGTCCGATCTCCATATATGTATGGTTAACAGCAATCAGTGGAATATTCTTCATTGTAAGATATGGCGTCGACATGCGGAACAAACCTTTGAGTGCTTTGGCACGAGACATATCCGCAACAGATTTTTCATTGATAGCATCATCTAATTCTTTCTTAGATGCCAAATTACCGATTGAATCAATAACAATAATAACCTTATCTTCTCTATCAATTTCTTCTAACTGAGAAATAAGATCAAATTTTAATTCTTCTACATTTGCAATAGGTGTATGCAGAATACGTGATGTGTCAATACCAAATTGTTCAAAATATGATTGCGGTGAACCAAACTCAGAATCATAGAATAACATAACAGCATCAGGATGTTTCTTGAGATAAGCACTTGCCATAAGAAGTGCAAATGAAGTTTTAAAATGTTTAGAAGGACCTGCCAATACGGTAAGGCCTGGCGCTAAACCGCCGTCGACTGATCCCGATAGTGCCACATTAATCATAGGCACATCTGTTGGAGTCATATCTTGTTCTGTAAAAAACTTTGATTCGGATAAAATGTTTGAAGTTTTAACCTTAGAGTTCTTTTTGAGTTTGTCCATAATTGACATTTTGTTCTTTTTCCCTTTCATCTAGGTCATATAAAGATCTGTATTCATTATTAATTCTAACACATTCTCCTAGTAATGTAAACCCTTTATTGTAATTAAATAATGCACTTGTATCTTTAGGAAAACATGCTCCGCCATAACCACGTTTATTATCTAATCCTGGAACTGCTGAATGTGAGGTTCCAATTCGGCCATCAGCCGTAATAGCATTTACAATTTTATTGTAAGCTGCTTTATCTTTTTCAACAACGTCATATAGTTGATTAAAAAATAATACTTTCATTGCTAAGAAAGAATTAATACCATATTTCACATAACTAGCATCTACTGGTGACATACGATAAATCGGGCATGGTCTGCACAAACTATGCGTATTATAGTAGTATTCTAAGTCATCAATAATAGTATTATTGCCACCGAAGATATGCATAGCAGGATTGATAAAATCATCAATTGCATTTTTTTCAGTAAGAAATTCAGGATTATATACAATACGATTACCACCAGCACCTTTGCAAAGGCTTTTAATTATATCTGGAGTTGCTGTAGATTTAATAACAATAATTCCTGCACTACGATTTTTTAGTTGCGATACAGTGTCTATCAATATGCTTGAATCAATTTTTCCGTTTTTATCCATTGGTGTTGGTACACATACAAACGTAATATTTTCTTCTAGTTTAACATCTTTAAGATCAATGTAACAAGTGTCGCCATACTTCGGATCTACCCTTTGTATTCTAACATCTGGCGTATTAAAACCATATTCAACTGCTTTACCTACAAAGCCATAGCCAACAATTGTTATTTTCATTCAAGACCTCCAATGTCTTTTTTTAACTCTATGCCGTGAACTCTATCACGTAGATCACTAGTAGAGAATCTATGATCGCGTTTATTATAATATATTTCTATGCCGCGGGCAGAGCATATTGCTCTTCCAGTAAATTTTCCTTCTTTATATTCTTGACCAATTATTCTTATGTCAACATCAAGCATTTTTAGAATATCTTCTACGTCTATTTCTGATTCATACGGTATGATTTCATCTACGTATTTAACAGCTTGCAATTGCATCCAACGTTCAACCAATGTTTGAACAGGTGAATTTTTTTCAGATCTATCTCTGGCAGGATTAACTTGTAAACCACCAATTAAATAGTCGCATTGGCTTTTTGCTTCTCTAAGCATGGCAATGTGACCTGCATGTAGTAAATCAAAAGTGCTGAATGTTATTCCTTTAATTCTCTTAGAATTTTCCATGTCTCTTCCCACCTTTGAACTGTAAATGATGTACCATTATTTTTCTTAACTTCTGTATAAATCTCATAATCATTACCACCTTTAAATGTAGCATCGCCAAAAAAATAGATCTCATCACTATCACTAAAATCTTCTAATATTTTACTTTTGTTGAATCCTATAGGTCCAATGTCTAAACCGGTTTCACCGCCGATAGTTGCATGTAAATCTGGAAACATAATGTTAAAAGCATCAGCTATTGTTTTTCTTTCTGAATGTTTTTTATCATGATAAACATAACCACGTCTTTCGCCTAGACTTGCATTGCGGCCTAGTATACTAAAGTTTATCATACCAGGTCTAGCTTCTATATGATTACCAGTTCTAACAGGCCATTGTGATTCATCCAAGCATTGTCTTAAAAAACCAAGAGCCATTTCTGGTATTTGCCAATCACTAGATTTTACATTGAGCATTCCTATCCAAACGTCATTCCCTGAACAATTATACACTCTTTTTGCTAGATTGTAAATATTAGATCCTACTTGTTCTAAAGTTTTTTCTCTATCAGATCCTGTTACTAAATACACATTATTATGAGAGCAAAAGTCTTCAAACCATGTGCCGAATTTAGAGTCAATCCTTTGACGACTTGGTGTTAAAGTTCCATCAACGTCAAAAATATATTTAATCATAGTTTGTTATCCGATAATTCTCTAATGCGGATATGAGCATTATTTAATTGCTCTTGCAATTCTCGTACATTAAGTTTTAAAACTTCTATATGTTCAGATTGTGATACAATAATTTTACGGTTCTTTTCAGCTTCCATTTCGTCTGGTAACATTAAAACACTCCATTTTTGTAAACATATTCAAGGGCGTTATTTGCCTCTTTATGTATTGGTCTATTTGCGTACCACCTACCGTGATCAGCATCAAATGTCTTGCATAGATCTTCTATTTCATTTGCAGTAATTGGATATCCTTTTTCAACAGCATGACCAGCAACCGCAATCATAATCTGATACATTTTGTGATACCAACCGGTGTTGCTAATTGTAGAGTATTCTGATGCCAACCGCTTTGGCCAGAATGGACAATCATGATAACCAGACCATGTAAAATTAGTATTTTCTAGTGAGTTTTTTCTATGTTCTACAATTTGTTTGCGCCATTCTTCAGGCAGCCGATCTAAGAAGTTTTCTGATCTTTCTTTAAATGAATATGGATACCGCGCGAGAAGTTCATTAACATCAACAGGATTACTTGTATTAGTAAAAAAGAAATTATACGCATTAGAATATTCACCAGGAATATAATACATCCTAGATAAATCTTTAGTTTGTTTATCGCCAATACTATCTAATTTAGTGTTCAGGGCATACCAAAAATGTTTAATTATTGTATGATCAATTTCAGAATCTAATTGAAATACAATTCTGAATTTAGGAAAGTCACGAGTTGAACTTGCTGTGCTGTATACTATATATGTAAAATCACCATAACGTTTATGTAGTTCAGCTTCTAAATCACCTTCAAATTTGTGATCATCAACATCAATAGCAGCCCAGCTTGCCCAAGATAAAACATTTTTATTTGCTCTAGTTGTGCCAACTGTATATACAGCTGGCGAAATAAGTACAGCATCTGTCTTTTTCTCCAAAGGCCTTTGAGATAATTTGCGTAAAAATTTAGTTAAATGTGGCCAGTCTTTAAAATTAAATCGTTTATTAGTTTCATTATCAAATACGCTATTAAATACGGTTAAAGAATACATTATACAAAGAATGCCTCCAAGCTTGCTGTCTCCTCAGGCTTCCAGTCCATAGCGTCTAGAATAGGAGTCAGTGGTTCAATAAATGTCTTCTCAAACATTATACCATAGTCTATATAGCTTTGTAAACCAAATTCTTTAGGTAAAACACCAGGAAATGCAATAACATTTTCAATAATAGGATTATTCTTTTTTAGGTAAACAAACTTGATTTTTTCACCGTTTTTGACTGATTCATATTTTTTGTCAAGGCCAAGTTGTAATAACTTGTGATTATACAGAAGAGAACCACGGACATGAATTGGTGTGCCTTTTCTATATATGTTTTTTCTATCAGAAAACTTCTCTAGGTTTTGCACACCACGTGGAAAGGCCACATCTTCTGCTCTTAATGTGTAGAATAACTTTTTGAACTCAGCAATGTTATCTTGAGTTTCTTGCTCTGTGCCATTAACAATTATTTTGAACAACTCTTTGAACTTATCCCGCACGACCTGAGGAGTTGAAGACTTAATAGCTTCGATACCCATCATTTTGAGTTTTGGCTCTGCGTATTGTACACCTTCAGAGTTGTGTACATTTAATATGTATCTTTTCTTGGCAGTCCATATGCCGCGATCAGCGATAACTTCTCTGGCCATTTCCATACGATTCGTATAACCGTTTGTCATGTGGAAAAACTGATCATACGCTTTAGCTAGTAATGGTTCAAAATGTTCTTTGCAGATCTGATCAAGAAACTTTACAGGATCCTTTGGATTTAGTTTCTTAACTAAAGGGCCCATATTAATATAAACTGACTCTGTATCAATAGCAATTACATAATCTTTTTCTGTTGATAAGATTTTATTCATTTCATTATTCATTGCTTCTTCGGCCCACCGGATTACGGTTTGGCCAGTAAGAGTTACAGATTCTGCAAGAGCAAAGTTAAAATATTTAAACCATTTATTACCTAACGCACCATACAGTGAATTAAGCAGGATCTTAATAGCCATCTGATTATTTTCAAGCTGATTGATTTTAGACTCAAGTGATTTGTCTTTTGTCTTTTCATATTCAGATTGTGATTTCAGCATATCCTTTTTAATGGCAGAGCGTTCAGCATAAAAGTCACTAATGATAGCAGGAATAATACCTTGTTTATCTTTAGCAAATGGAATACCTGAAGCTGTTACCGAATATGTATGACATGCAGGTTCATTGCGATCTTGTTTATACAAATATTGATCAGGGCCCTGAGGATAGCGAATAGTTTGGTCATTCAACAAGCATTCGGGTGAAATATTTGATTGAACAATAATGTTTGGATATAGTGAATTAAGATCGAACGATACCACCCAGTCATGTGATCCAACTTGTGGCGGCTTAACATAACCACCCATAACAGAATCACCTGTTGTGCCATCATCATATTGTCTTTCACCAACCGTACGATACGGAACCTTTTCAATTTGTGCTAAAGGACATACAATATTATTTTGCATCAACCTACGATAAATGATAGATTCCCATATAGCCGTAGTGCCCATAGTATCTTGAACGTTGACACCACCCTTGTACGCCATAGTAAGCGCCAAGTTAATCAATCCCATCTTCTGATCAATTCTATCTACAAGTTGAACATCTTTAATATTATAGTCAATAAATTTCTGATGATCTTCTTTATATAATGTATAAAGATTGCCGTGTTCTTCGTATGATAACTTCTTCTCACCGACTACTACACTGCCGATATGATCAAGCTTGTACGACTCTTGCGGGCCATATGAATAGCCGAACTTCTTAAATAATTCTAAATAGTCTGCTTGTTGAATACCTACAATTTCGTAACATTGCTGTTTACGTGTCATTCGAACAACATGGCGTTCTTCAACAAGATTCCATGGCGATAGTCTACGCATAGCATCTTCGGTGCCAAGTGCAGCAATCCGATTTACTAGATAGGGTATGTCAAAGAAGCGCGTATTCCATCCAGTAATAACGTCAGGATAGTTTTTAGTCCAATACGCCATAAACTTTACTAATAAGTCAGTTTCACTTTCACAATAATGATATTGAATAAAATCACTACCCAGATCAAGCTCACTCTTTTCAGAGTCATATGTGTCTAAGCCCCATACCTGATAAACAGAAGACTTACTTGATTTCAATGCAATAGAAATAATAGGATAAGCAGCTTGCTCAGGTACTGGAAAACCATCATCCGAGGCAACCTCAATATCAAAATTTACGACGTTAACCATGCGTGGGTCAAACGAAATATCATTTGGAAATTTTTCTGTAATGAATTGGTGGAGATAATTTTTTGTACCATATGTACGGGCATTCTCAATGCCAGTGCGCTCTTCTATCTTTTGCCTTGTGGCAGACATGGATGGAAATTTCTTACGTTGTAAGTTTTCACCATAGAAAGATTTGAACACAGTTTTTTCATGAGCCGGGAAATAGAGCGAAGGCTCAAACTTATGTTTTTGTGTTATTTGTGTGCCGTTATCAGTATAACCGCGATATAATATTTGATTTGCGAACCGATTAACCGATGTATAAAATGCCAAATGAAAGTACCTCCGTTTGGTATATTCTAACACAAAAAAGGGGATTTGTACACCCCCCTTTTAAATATTTTTTCCGTCAGGCGTATGAGTGCCTGAATTATGTAATGCCCATACTATACAATTAAAACGATTATATCTAGAATACCACGGTCCAGCATGACGTACGCCCATGACTAAACCTTCTTCTCTCAGCTTTCTATACCCTTGTTTAAATCGTTTATATCTTTTATATAATTCACACACGATTACCTCTAAGAGCAAAGTACATACAACCCACCCACAGTAATACATGAAGATTATCATATAATAACACGTCAGTAAAGCTTTCAGGTTCTCCTGTCCAAATTACTCCTGTCATAATACAAGCCATCGTAATACCTGAAAAACGTGTGATTATATCGCCGAACTCTTTTAGTTTTTTAATATAATCTAATACTCCGCCGACAATAAGGCCGATAGCGCCGCCTATTTCACCTAATACGACAAATGTCCAGACTAATAATGTTAATTCTACAGGAGAATCGCTTACATCAATAGGCCACTTAGAAAGTCCTTGTTGCAAAAATATAACAATAAGAGGTATTCTAAGTAACCAATGAGTCATGCAAAACTCTGGTATTTTATTGACCAGTCTTTTAAGCATTATAGTTCAGCCAATAGAGCCTTAAATACTTTTTTTGACTTACCTTTTACTTTGGCTTTTGAGATATCGTTGTCTCCATCGCCTACTACAACAATAGCGATCATTCCCATTGTTTTATGTGGTGAGCATTGGTATAGATACACGCCTGGGGTATCAAATGTAATGGAAACCTCTTTGCTAAGTTTTGATTTCTTTGGCGCTTTCCATCCATCAGGGCCAGCAATAAACTCTACATTATGTCCTTTTTGTGTCGGTACCCAAGTAACAGTATCTCCTACATCAATACGCGCGATGTCTTGAGAATATACCATCTTAGCGCCATCTTCACGCTTATTTAACATTTCAATTGTTATATCTTCAGCGTATGCTACTGCTGCAAAGAGTGACATTATACTTGCAGTGATTAAATTTTTCATAGATTTTCCTATCTTTATTTCTTTACATTAAGATTGGACGGATTATATTGTTCGCCATTATAGGCAGGATAGGTGTCGTCCTCTACCCCAGAATTACAGCCTACCACTACTACAAGTAGAAAGATGATTGACCACAATGTGACTCTCTTGGTCCACATCATAAACTGCTCGAAAGTTTTTTCTGCTTCTTTCTGCGCGGCAGCTCTTACTTCTTCATCAGTCATTAAGACCTCGTTTTATAATATGATCGATAGATTTCACGGAGTTCAACACTATCTGTTGATTCTTGCACAATATAGTCAGTTTTATCAACTTTAGCTGCATCGGCCATACCAATAGCATCTTCTTCTCTACTAGCAATGGCAATAATCTCTCCATCTTTTTTTCTTACTATAAACATTAATTAAGACCGAAACATGGAAGAATATTTAAATTGCAATAGCGACCATAATCTTCAAGTCCTACCATAGCCATCAGTAACAGTACTGGTACTACAGCGATCATAAAGACAATAACAGCAAACGCTTTGCCAAGATCCTTAGTAGTACAATAATCATGTTTAGGTTCATCTAACATTTTCATATAATCTCCAGCGCTCGTAAACTTAAGATCTTGCATTTCATTATTCATGTTCGCCGCCTGCTCCTCTTCCATTATAAAAACCGTATGGCTTGCGTTTAGCAACTTCAAATGTAGCAACTGTAATAGCAACCGCTCCGAGCAGTAATGTATGTATCATCATACTGACTACTCCAGCCCACATGCTTCCTACAATAATACCAAATACAATACACCACATCCAAGCTAACACTTGCATAATCATGTGTCTAGTGTTTAAGTCAGGAATGCTGCTTAACGGATTAGTATTATGATCCATCACTACATTCCAACAATTATGTACCCATTCTCTCATTGATACGACCTTTCTAAAAGTTACTCTTAAAGGATAATGCGCATCAGCATTATCACGAAATTCTATAGCATCGTTGATATCATAAAACTTTTCAGAGATTTTGTGGTTTTTAAAAAATGCTGTTACTTTATACATCACTTTTCTCCTTTATCAAAAATTAAAAACAGGACCGTTAAAGTTAATGACAGCCCTGCAAGTATCACCCAATCAGGCATTACTTTTTTTCCGATACAAACTCATAAAGTTTTTCAGCTTGTAATTTAATTTCATCTGGATTTAAAGCTTTAGGTACATACTTTTTCCAAGCTTCGAGGGCTTGTTCAGTATCTTCCTTATACATTCCTAACATTTTATTAGCAAGATCTACTTGCATATCATAATGTTTGTCTGCAATTTCTTTTGCCATGTTTAATACATCATAGCGGATTTGATATGGATTTGACATTTAAGTCTCCTGTGTGTTGTGTGACCAAGAGGGCGATCTCCCGCCCCCTGACTTTTTAAAGCCTTCTCATTATAAAGATGTATTTATAATACATCCTCTTGGTTCGCTGTACGCATCATACACTGCATAAAAACCTATTAGTATGCAGACAAGAATCAGCGTAGACATTACTACAAAGCATGCCAAACCAAGTCTTTCGACCAACTCTGATGTCATCATTATACGGCAAACATTAATAGAAGCGCTACAAGGAATGCAAAGATTCCTAATGCTTCTGCAAATGCTATGCCAACAAACATCGTTGAGTTATCAGCCTTTTTAGGCATGTATTTAAATACACTACCTACTACCATAGCAACTCCGATAGCTGCTCCGCCCATTCCGAAGGTCGCTAGACCTGCACCTATCATGGCACCCATTGTTGCGATATCACCGGTCATTTTGCAACTCCCGTATTTCCATCATACAACGTTTGGATTCCTCGTGAAGGCCCATTCTTGCGAGCTCCGCTGCCGCTCTCGAGTATCCAATCAGCTGCGAATAACGATCGAGTGAAGACCACAAACCCGACAAGGGCGAGAAGACATAGTTTGCTACCATAGTTGTCATTAAACCCAACCTTTCAGATTATTATTAGCTTTTGTATTTGCTATTGTATCTACTGACCGTGCGATTGAATATATGTCGCCTCTGCAAAGACCAATATCAGCTAAGTCATTATCTGATAATTTGGATAACTCTTTTTCAGTTTCACGGATCGCTTTACGATGCGCTCTATACTGAATAAGAGATCTTAGTGCTTCTATGATAGTTTCAATTGCCCTCGTTGAGTAGCTGTGGGCTGCTAGTATTGCTTGTGTCATTTTGTTTCCTCGTTTGACCAATATTGATTTTACGAGGACGCTGATCTTCTGGGATAACATACTGCAATTCAATTGCCAGAATGCCGTCCTGAATATCTGCTCCGTTTACATTTACATGTTCGGACAGCCTAAAGGTTCGTTTAAATTTCTTTGTCGAAATGCCACGATGGATAAACTCTCTACCTTTAGAGACGTGTTCCCCTGTAACAGTCAAGGTTCTATCTTTAACTTCTACAGATATTTCATCCTTTGTAAACCCAGCAATAGCTAGTTCAATCAAGTATTCTTGATCTCCAGCTTTAATAATATTATGTGGGGGATAATGGTCTTGGGCATGTTTAGCTGTCCACTCTAATTCGTTGAACAGATGGTCAAAACCAACAAAAGATGACCGCGGGAATAGTGTTTGTAAGCCTGTCATTGTTATCTCCTTTTGAGCAAGCAAGATTATATTGCGACCGGATTATTCCGCATCGCAATACTATATATAATGAATTAGCTATATCCGTGAGGTATAGCTGCTATTTATTTCCGATATTATACTTCGGACATAGTTCCCATTGATCTTTATCTTTAAAAGAAATAATTTTTATTTGCCTTAAAGGCGCAATAGGTAATTCTTCTTTTTTAACGAAATCAATAAGTCCCCAATCGCTTAATAGCGTAGCGATGGTATTTCTACGAGCAATGTCGTTTTCTTCTAAATTAGCTTTTTTACCATCGAACAAGAATAATTCTTTAAAATGGACAATAAAGTACCGGCCTTGTTTATGCAAAATATGACAAGATTGATAAAGCTTTTTATCTTTTCTAGATGCTACACCGATACGAGTTAATGTCTCGCGAACCTTTAAAAAATCATCAGGTTCATTTAATAGTATTTCCAACATATCTGTTGGATTCCATTCTACAATATTATTTTCTTCTTCCACCACGACTCACCTTTTCTTTTATAATTTTTATTTTTTCTGGTGATAAAAGTGAGAGAACTTCGCGGGCTCTTGTATTATTATATCCATAGTACTCTTTAATCACTTCAATATCACTGTGTGTTTCAGGTTTATTCCATTTCGAAAAGCGCTTGCGTTTTCTGATAGTATTTATAAAAAAGTGAAATTGAAGTTTTTTGCCGACATGATGGTACTGATTCATCACATTTGCGAGTACGGCGGTGTCATAAAAATAACTAAGTCCGCGATTAATCATGAAAGAATTATAAGACTTTTCAGCCTCTTCTCCTATCATGATATCGTCTTTAGTATCGTTGATTGCTTTTAAATAATCAAAGTGGTTCATAGGTGAACTGCAATTGTTTGCATACGCATAACGTCCATAACAATGTCATGGCGTGGATCATGGTGTATGAATTTTTCATTGAGCCCTTCAGGAATAAACTTATCATCTAGATCCCATCCCCATGACATACCATTTATTGTAGAACGAGTGTCACGAATAATCCACCAAGGATATGGTACACTATATCCAAAGGTTTGTACAACACTTTCTAAGACAATTGGATCAAAACCATTGCCACGAGTATATACCTTTTTAAGATCTAAACCTTTTGAGTAATCCGAAAAGAACTGCCATAATTCTGTAATAGATCTATCTTCATCAGAAGGTTCTAGTTGAGTTCTAGCCTCAGGTTCTTTACGTTGCCACCACTCAAGTGTAGATTTATCTATTATTCTGTTATATTTTTCTACTTGTTCTGCGACATTAAACTTAATAAAACTAGTTTCTGCCAATAAATCTTCGTACTCATATGGTTCCTCAGATACATATTTGGTCTCATCAAATTTTAAGATAGCCATTGATACAACTGCACCATTTTGTGCAGGGCCTAGCGTTTCGAAATCATATATTAAGTTCATTTAAAATTTACCTGTGCCATAATCTCTGTCATACATGCAACGAGATTTATTTCATGATCAGCAACAAATGCATCTTTATATTGATAATCAGCAATAATAAGAACAAGCTGAGGAATTGATTGACCATCTACATAATCAAACATAGAGTCATATAAGCCACGAAATATAGCTGCCGGTTCAATATCAATATTATCTGTAATCCATTTACGCATCTTTTTAAAGTCTTTAGCTTTTAGAAAGGATGTGAGAGAACCAAAGCTATCAACACTTGAAACTGTCGATTGGCTTATAGAATTTCCACTAATACCAGTTCGTTGTGCTTCATTTAATACACGACGCCAATCTGGTGCATGTTTCATAATTAGGTCTGCTAGACCTTTACTATCAAATGATACGCCTTCTTTATACAAAATATCAGCGAGACGATCCATGAATGCACCGCAAAGTTGAACCATATCTTTTTTTGTAGTATTAAATTCATATACACCACAACGCGAGTGCAAAGGCTCGATGATCCGGTTTTTAAAGTTACAAGTGAGAATAAATCTGCAATTATCTGAGAACTCTTCAATGAATCCTCTAAGTGCAGGTTGTGTGGATTGAGGGTTGAGATAATCAGCCTCGTCCAAGATGCATACTTTGTATCCTCCTGATAGTGAAACTGTAGATGCGAACTGTTTTATTTTTCCGCGTAATGTGTCAATATTACCTTCTTCAGATCCATTGATAATAATGTAGTCTAGGCCAAGCTCTTCACATAAAGCTTTGGCCACCGTAGTTTTTCCAAGACCAGCAGATCCGGCAAAGAGCATATTAGGAACTTCACCGGCATCTACTATGTTTTGAAATGTAGATTTTAAACGATCAGGCAGAACGCAATCAGCGATCTTGCTTGGTCTGTATTTTTCTACCCATAAAAAGTCTTTCATTCACTTACTCCATAATTTATTTTTATATTATAACACGACTTTTACATGGTGTACATCATTCCGATTCAGCGGCTTCCTCCTGCTCTTTTTCTTCACATAGTGCAGTTAGTTGAATGCATTGATCTCTGAGTTGACCAATGGTAGACAATTCTTCACCACGAAAACCTCCGCGCTGCACAACCGCATCGATAACAGCTACTGTTGATCTCGATGTTCGTGTTGCAAGTTCATAAACTATTTCTGACATATTATTCTCCTTTATTTGTATGTCGAAGTTTTTTCGAGTGCTAACCAATATGTTAAGTCAACACCTTCTTGGATTAAATTAAATTGTGAAATAAGCCTTGATGATATTGAGACATCATAATTGCCAGGAATCATCTGTAAATTTTTAATATTTAGAATAAAGTTAAAGTCGCCTGTACTTTCACCAGGAACATCAATAGAATATGTATTAGATGTTGCATTATCAATATCAACAACTGTGAGAGCAATTACACCATCACCTGGCGTAATAGATAGTTGATCATGCCCAAGCGCAGCGGCGGCCTTTTTGATACGTCCTAGTGTATCCTGATCAAGAACAAACTTGACTTCTGGATTAGGCATTTCAATTGCCTTAGTAGGAGAAGTGAGCATATCGATATCAGAAAAGAAGTATTTAATTTTAGATCGACCTGATACATCACCCACTGTCACATGAGTTTCATCAAACTTTAAGTTAGTCGTATCAAACAGACTAAGTACCGATAAAAATTCTGATAGATCATAAATTCCAAATGCTTGTGGAAAGTTTTCTGAAACTGTGGCTCGAACCAAAACATTCTTAGCTTCCGACATTGACATAATACTATTGCCACCTCGGATAACTAGGTTTGGATTGATAGAAGAAAAGTTTTTCAAGATTTGCATAGTAAAGTTGGATAGTTCCATTTCAATTTCCTTTTATTTTACTAAAGTTTTTCTCTTTGTGAAATTCTAATTTATTTTCGAATTTCCCTTCAAGAATATCACCTTTGTGACTAATCACAAATACGTTTGTATCATCTCCTAAAGTATGAATAATTTTCATAAGATTATCAACACCCTCATAGTCTAGAGATGAGTCAAAGGTTTCATCCAATACCAATAAGTTTGTTGATACTGAATTTTTCATCTTGGCTATTTGACGCCAAGTAAAGAGTAATGCCAAGTCAATACGTTGTTTTTCACCTTCAGAAAATGAAGCATAAGAAAATGAATCTCTATGCCGTGATCGTATTGTTTCAGCAAATGCTTCGTCTAGATTAAACGAAACGAAGAAGTCAAGCACTTGTAAATACTTATTAACTAGATTATTAATAACAGGCAAATATTGTTTAATGATTTTTGTTTTGATTCCTGTATCTTTTAACATCTCCAGCATTGTATTATTATACAATACCGATTCATTTAAGTACAATCTTTTTTCAAATAAATCATCTTTTAATTTTTTAAGAGCTTTTAGCTCATCATTTGATTTACTTAAATCTCCACTGGATCCCCGTATTTGTTCAATCGAGCTATTGATAGATTTAATTTGCTCTTGTAACCGACTAATCGTTTTGTTGTTAGAATTAATAACAGAGGTTTTATCTCTAATTTCGCCTGCGGTATTTGTGAGCCTTTCAATAGTTGATTCCACAATAGTCGACTTTTCATTGACATCACATACGGCGCTGTTAAGTTCTGCAGCTTTTTCTTTAGCGGTTGCCAACTTGGTGTCTCTAACTTCTGTACTAATATCTTGGGTACATGTGGGGCATGTATCATTTTCTTCGTAAAACTTCGTTTCTTTGACCAGTGTTTTAATTTTTTGATTGAACTCGGCTTGATAGTGTAAGAGACTTTGCCGTTTGTCGTGGTTTTCTTTGAGATCTTCTTGTAAGCCATCAGACCTTTCTTCGATCTCGGTTGATAATAAAACATTTTCGGATTGAAAGGAATCGATTTCTTTCTGTGCATCAGCGGCGTCTGATTCTTTTTGATTGATTTGCTCAACTGATAAAGCCTCCACTTCTTTAATGTAATTTTTTTGAAGATCTATTTTTTCATTATTGAGCTCTGTATCATACTCAACTTCCTTCAAATTATCCTTAAGAATGCCATTTTTTTCTTTTAAGATCTGATTCATTTTAGAGAATACATTAATGTCCAGAAGATCCTCAATTACATCCCGGCGGTGTTGTGCCGGAAGTTGCATGAAGGGAATGAAGGAGGAGGACCCGAGTACAACTATCTGATGAAAGCTTTTATGATTAAGCTTTAAGATGTTTTGCTCGAGGATCTTCTGGTACTCTTTGGAATGTGACGATTGATTAATCATCACCCCATCTTTCCATATTTCAAATATGTTTGGTTTAATACCTCGTACGACCTTTAATACGGATCCGGAAGCATCAAATTCAACTTCTACAATACAAGCTTTATTATTAATAGAATTAATAAGCTGTGGTTTACTAATATTTCGATGTGCTTTACCAAACAATGCAAAAGCCAGAGCATCGAGTAAAGTAGATTTTCCAGCACCATTATGCCCAACAACAAGTGTTGTTTTATGCGAACTAAAATCTATTTCTGTAAACGAATTGCCTGTTGATAAAAAGTTTTTCCATCTTAATTTTTTAAATGTTATCATTCATTTCATCGCGATAAAGTTTTATAGCGAGCTCCTCAACGTTTTCATCATAACCTGTATTACCACATTCTATCAAATAATGAGCTCTTTGTAAATAGCCAATTTTATCTGCGCGCGATAATTTTTTCCATTGATCTAATATCGTCATGCGACTTCCATTGTTTGAGCCTCAAGCATAAGATCATGCATACGATTTTTAATAAGATCTTTATCTAAATCTGTATCAACATTATCAATGTACGTATTAAGAAGTGTGGACGTGTCTTCTAATGATATCCCATCATCAACAACACTAGAACCAATAAATTCATTAAAGTTTTCTGCTATCTTTAGTTCATGTATTTTTCTGGCTTGAATCCTATCAATAAATCTATCAAAAGCAAAATGGTCAGATTTATTAATCACCATTAATTTTACAAATTTATTATCTAAAGTAGAAGTATCAAAATCCCTGTAATCATTAATGCTGTCATCATATCTGATACGATGGAACAAAGTATGTGGATTAGCCACTGGAGTGAGGGTCCTGTCATTCGTATCAATGATATGGAAATATTTCTGATCGTGTGCGTCATTCCAAAAAAACTCCATTTGTGATCCAAGGTATATAATATTATCTTGTTCTGATTTAGTATGAAAATGGCCGGATAATACTTTTTCAAATCGATCGAAAAGATTCTTTTTCATTCCATGATGGTTTTCAATACCCTTTGCCATTTCAAATCCAGCTATTTCGAAGTGGCCACCTAGCCAATCACATTTTGCATTTGCAATAAATTTTAGTGATTTTTCCTCATTATCAGAACTAATCCAAGGGACAAGGCCCATTTTAAAACCACCATATTCCATAACAGTAGGTTCATGAATAATATTAACTTCATTCATATAATGCCCCAACAGCTCTTTGAGACTATTTAGATCATTTGTATTTTTATAGTAAGTGTCATGGTTACCACAGATAATATCCATAGTAATGCCATTTTCTCTTAACGGTTTAAGAAAGTGATGCCTGTTGCGGTTAAGAGCACGGAAGTTGACAAACTTCCGGTTATCGTAGTAATCACCAAGATGGATAATATGCTTAATATTATGTTCCAAAAGATAAGGAAACAATACATCAGAATAAAATTTCTCTGCATTATCGAGAAATACGTCAGAGCTATTGCGGATGCCACAATGAGTGTCATTTAAAATACATACTTTCATTAAATTGCTTTCTGATATTACAACACTATTATACAACAAAAAATAATATTTGTAAACATCTTTTTAGAATATATGCTCATATTTTATTCGTCTTCCATAAACCTAGATAGATCAGAATCAACTTTTATTATTTTTTTTCTGCGAGCTTTATCTTCTTTTAGATATGATTTGAATATAGTATCTTTTTCTTTTACCTTATCAATTCTTTCTTTCAATTGACCTAAGAAATTATTCATGACATTTGCAGCTGCCGTATCACCAACATCGTTGTAAACATATTGCTCAATACCACTTTGGGACAGGTATTTAAGTTTTACATCCTGTTGCTTTTTTTCTTTTGCAATTCTACGCAAAAAAGCATACCAACTAATCTGTGTGAAATACGCAAATGCATTTGGATTTCCTGATCTTGTAGCGGCTTCTATATTATAATTTTCTATAGCCTTCAAACAATTCTCAACAGCATCCATTACCATTTCTTCTCTATAAGTATATCGAATAAAATTAGATTTATGAGATAAGCCCTCTGCTATTTTTAAAAAGCAAGAAGCAATATAATTTGGAACTAGTGGTAAATTTTCAGCATTATTCTCTTTTGCTTCTTGTAAGTTCTTACAATAATCGACAACTGCTAATGAGAACTCTTTATTGTTTACGTAATGAATGCTTTTCTTTTTTGCCATAATAAAATATCCTTTATAACATTCTAATCTGTTTTACAGAAAATGTACATATGTTTTTTATTCAATTTTTGTTAAGTTTTGCGCATTTAACTGTGTACAAACCTGCCAAACAGTGTATAATAAAAGTAACAGCTTTGTTGGAGGGTAGAGATACACTTAATGCATTGTATCTTTGGGTCTGAATTTGATCACTTTAGAGTTTTCAATTTCTTCTGGTTCTGAATCCGTAATGTTTAATAATTTTTTAATTTCAGAAGACTTCTTTTTTAATTCGTTTTCAATTTCTTCAACATCCATTTTATTTAATTTTACATTAGATTCAAACTGATCAAGGATTTCATTAGTGGGGATTGCAGTTACAACGATGTGGTATGGATTAAAAGTTTGAAACATGCTGTCTTCTGATTGTAAACACATAAAAGGTTCAAAGGTATAATATCTGACACTAGTTTTCTTATTATCAACAGAAACAATATTATATATATTCCTTACAATAATTTCTTCACTTACATCGTTATCCCATTCGATAATCTCGCAAAGGATTTCTTCACCAGATACTAGCTTGAATTGTCTTATATTTTCACGTTTCATTTAATATCTACCTTTATTATTTGATATTTAAATTCTTCTTTTTCATAAATTTTTACTCGTTGAGCTGAATGTAATAAAGTATAGTTTTTCTGTGATTTCCAATGTAAATCATCAGCTACATCATAGAGAGTAGTAATCTGTCCATTGTCCGATTTCCGAAGTCCCCTACCAATAGACTGTAAGACTTTGATTTGTGACTTCGAAGGGCTTGCAAAAATAATATTGTGCAAGTTCCGTATGTTAATGCCAGTACTAAAAGTACCAAGACTAGCGACAATGATAGCATCCTTTTGTTTCTCCACAATCTGTCTTATGGCTTCTCTATCTGAAGTAGCAACTTCACCTGATACAAAAAATACTTTTCTTCCCTCAACTACCTTACTATTTATCAACTCATAGAGAGGCTTGCCATGAGCGTCCACGCGGTTAAATAGGACAAGAGTATTTCCTTTAGCAGATATAGCCAAATTAGAAATAAGCCTGTTACGCCCAGTATTTCCAATAATGAAGTCAATTTCCTGCTGATATGTTTTTTTACCAAAGTTTTTACGAATCTCCTCTTCATAATTTAACAATAAAACCTTTATGTCTAAAGGTGCTAATGTTTCATTATCTTGTAATTTCTTTGTAGTAGTTACTTTATGTACTGGACCAAATAAACCTTCTAGAACTAATTTGTGTGTTTGAGTGCCATCTAGTGTTCCTGTAGTACCGAACCGATATTTTGCTTCAGTAGCTTTATTCATAATAGATGATAATGACTTTGATTTAAAGCCATGGCACTCATCGCCAATAACCATTCCGAATTGTTCAAACCATTTCTTAGGGTATTTATATATGCTCTGCCATGTAGATATTATAATAGCTTTATCTGTATTCTTGTCTTTACCAGAATAAATTCTATGCATACCTTCTGGTCTTTGTCCATAATCTATAAAGTCTTGATGCATTTGCTCTACTAAAGAGGTTGTTGGAACAATAATAAGAACTTTTCCACCCTTAGGATACTTAAATCCATTTGATAAATAGTGTAACCAGTATTTAATTAGTAAATATATTATAAATGATTTTCCAGACCCAGTAGGAGATAGTAATATTGCTCGAGTTCTTTTTAGGGCTGTTTCAAGCGCATCGTATTGATAGTCTCGAGGTTGAAATGGAAGTGCTTCGTCAGCTAGTAAATCAGTCAAATGTTGAAGAGGTTGTGGAGGAGGTACCGGTAGACCATACGAAGATTCTTGAGTGTCAACAGTATACGATCGCTCAGCTGCAAACTTTATTAAATAAACATATAGCCCAGCAGAGAGCTCTCCAGTCATGTAATTGAATAATCTGATTTTACCATCCCATACCTTGTTACGGTATGCTGGCATAAATTTATAACCAGGTACATAGAAACTAAAGTATTCAGATAGTTCTTGTGCAACACCACGTTCACAATCAATATACATCATACTATAGTTTATTAATTCAACTTTAATATCAGCCACTATCCACCTGCTTCAAATGTTTTCCATCTAATAATATTACCCACAGTTTGATGACGCCATTTTAAGGAATCAACTATATCTGTTAGGGTATCTATAACTGTTTTCCAATAGGCTATTTTTTCTTCACTTTTTTGAATATCAGGATCTGAGTCATAGTAATAATCCATTTCACCTTTCATGATCTTTAATCCATCCAGCGGATCATATGACCATCCCAGCTCGTCCATACGCTCTTGTGACATCTTACCATTATACCAAAGCCACTTATTTTTCAATAAAATCTTTTGTGCTGCTTCAGCTCTTCGAAGAGACAGCTTTGCATATGATAATTTTTCTAGATATTTTGCATGAAGCTTAGGAGTATCTCGTGATACTACATCTAATCTACTGTTGTCAATTACACAGTCTTCTTGCCATTGGGCAAGTATTGTTTGTAAGTCCATAATATAACCTTGTTATCAAGTAATTTCAAAATAGTTAAATCTAAATGAGATCGGATATGTTATATATCCTTCTGCATTCTGTGCTTCAAAGTCAACTGCTCCTAATGTTGTTGGAATACAGTCAATGTATTTAATTTTTCTAAGAGTATTGTTGTGGCTGCTTAATACATGAACTGTAATATCAGATTCAATAGGTGGCAACTTAGAGTCTCTACCTAAAGGATCTCTGTAATCCTCTTGAACCATTCGTGTTATCCAATTATGCATTTCGATATATGAGTTCATATTCTCATCTAGTACTAAATTTACGTTCAAATCACCATAGTTTAATTTATCAGCAACAAAATTAATCCTAGAAACTTTTTGATACTGTAGTTCAGCCGGTGCTGCATCAACAGAAGGATGGTTTATTCCGGTAGCAAAAAACTCTAAATTAGGATAATTCTCACGATCTACTACCAACCTAAATAAATTAGGCTGCAGCATATTCACATTATTTAAATCTGATGAGTGCGATGTAATAGATGAATTTACTTTAGCACTAGGATTTAATGTAACCATTTTTCTTCCTCTTTATATACCTGTATTTATATCAGTTAAAAAGAACACTTTTTTATAAATATACACGAAGGTGAATGAATAGGGGGACCTCATGGTCGATCCAGTAACAGCTATTGGTTTAGCAACTACAGCATTTAATGGCATTAAAAAGGCCATATCTGTTGGGCGAGATATACAAGACATGACAGGCCAACTTGGCGCTTGGTCAAA
>VMHT01082835.1_pt1 | contig 25739 bp, 28 predicted proteins | sample 4693611 | NCBI WGS metagenome assembly VMHT01 (sample SAMN12280063, study PRJNA550983) | marine metagenome | isolation source: seawater sampled from same location over 5 years 0.02-0.2 micron viral filtrate | place: USA: collected off the coast of southern California halfway between the port... ...
TACGGAAAAGTCATTGTTGCCACCACAGTACGTCCTTTAGCAATAGCCATTGCAGAGTGGATAAAAGAAACAGATAAAAATGTTCACTCAAAACCTCCCATAGCACTTCAATACATCTCCCAAGTAGACCCTTTAATAACAGCTTTGATAACAGCAAAGCATGTAATTAACACTATAACTACTACACAAAAAGTTACTTCTACTGCTATTACTTTAGGTGGTAGGATTGAGACAGAAATTAGTCTTAAAAACTTTAAATCATTAAATCCAGAACTTTACGAAACTACAAAAAGAGATTTAGATAAAAGGTCTTGGAACTATTCTTACAAAAGAAGAAAATTAAGAGAGCAGGCAAGAAGAGATAATGTAATGAATTGGCAAGAGTGGTCTACTACTGAAAGATTACATGTTGGTATACAATTACTTGATTTGTTAGTTGTTCATACAGGTTTAGTTGAGATAGGGACTGACCAAGTAAAACATAAAACTTTTAAAGTTATTAGACAAACAGCTAAAACTAAAGAATGGATAGACAATCGTAATCAGTTTAACGAACTGTTAAACCCAGAGTACCTTCCAATGGTTATGCCTCCAAAATCTGTAGTTGATGGTAAAGTTACAGGTCATGGATATTGGACGGCGGAAATGCCAGAGCTAGACCTAGTTAAACAAAAAGGTAAAAAGTTTATCAAAGAGCTAGAAGGACATGCTATGCCAGAGGTAACTAATGCTGTAAATTTAATGCAAAGCACAGCTTATAAGATAAACCATTTTATTCTTAAAGTTATGCAGAATGCTTGGGACAAGTCGCTTTCTATTGGAGGTATGCCACCCATAGAAAACCTACAAACTCCTAACAAACCTCACGATATAGACACAAACCCAGAGGCACTCAAAAAGTTTAAGAAAGAGAGTGTCATTGTTCACACAGAGAATAACCGAATGGCTTCTAAAAGAATGCTATATGCTAAAATCTTATGGTTGGCTGATTTGTTTAAAAATTATGCTACTTTGTATTTCCCATTACAATTAGATTTTAGAGGAAGAGCCTATTGTGTGCCTGCTTTTCTTAACTATCAATCTATTAATGGTGCAAAAGCATTGTTAAATTTTAGTAAAGGTAAAGCTATCACAAAAGAAAACAGAGGTGTCTTTTGGCTTGCTGTGCATGGGTCAAACATGTGGGGTAACGATAAAGTGTCATTAGAAGATAGAGAAAAATGGACTATTGATAATCAAGATTGGATTAAACAATGTGCTGAAGACCCTATTGGAAATAGACAGTGGGAAGACGCAGATAATGCTTTTCAATTTTTAGCTTTTTGTGACGAATGGAACAGATACACACAAACAGGTGACGGATTTATTTCTTATATACCTGTCAACGTAGATGGCTCTTGCAATGGTTTACAAATTTATTCTTTATTACTTAAAGATGAAGTAGCAGGTAAATTAGTTAATTGCTTACCTAGTGAGATACCGCAAGACATCTACCAATTAGTAGCTAATGAAGTTATTAAAACTTTAAAAGTAAAAGCTACCGAAGGAGACCCAATGGCACAGAAATGGTTAGACTATGGAGTAAAGCGTTCAACATGTAAGAGACCTATTATGACAATTTGTTATGGGTCTACTAGATATTCTTGTACTGACTTTGTCGTAGAAGATTTAACTAAAAGAAAAGACAAAGGGGAAATGCACCCATTTGATGACATGTTTAAACCTGCAACATATCTTGCCAAAATAATTTGGGACAGCATAGGTGAAAACTTAAAATCAGCAAGAGTTGGTATGGATTACTTACAAAACAATGCAAGAGTAATTGCAAAAGAAGGAGTACCTATACATTGGGTTACACCTGTTGGTTTTCCTGTGTACCAATACTATCCAGAAATGAAAAGTAAAAGAGTATGTTCTCATTTGATGGGTGAAGTCTTTGCACCACAAATAAAAGTGGAGAAAGATGAAACTGATAAGTTGCGTTCAAGAAATGCTGTTGCCGCAAATTATGTACACTCACTAGATAGTGCTTGCATGGTAAGAACTGTAAATATTGCAAAAGAAAAAGGAATTGAAAACTTTTGTAATGTGCATGACAGTTTTGCTACGCATGCTTGTGACATAGACAAACTTAATGAAAGCATTAGAGAAGCCTTTGTAGGTATCTTTAAACAAAACTTATTAAGTAGTTTTAAATTAGATGTAGGGTTGCAGTTAGATACAGAGACAAAAGAAAAGTTACCTGCAATACCTAAAAGTGGAAACTTGGAATTAGATTTACTACACAAATCTAAGTTTTTCTTTGCCTAATCCTATGCACATGTGGATAGTAACACTAATACTTATTCCATTTGAAACTGACTTCAAATTGGATAGCCAACTGTATTTTCATAAATTGAAAGTAGCTAATTGTGAGTATGCACCAAAAACTACGTATCACGATAGTCTCAACAAACATGAAATAGTTATAGATGGTAAAAAATGGCAGTTAGTCGGCACTGTGTGTGGCTAACCTTACACTATTAGAACAATCAACATCAACGGAGAAAACACAGAGAACAATAACAATAAGGACAATATGAAAAAGCAAACATACAACAAGATTGTAACACCTGTAGGTGTATCACAGTATTGTTGGTTAAATACGCCTGACACTAAATTTGATAAAGAGAATGGTGGTCACTTCAAGACTAACTTAATTATCAAAGGTGCAGAGGCAAAGCCAATCATCAAATCAATACAAGATGAGATGAAAAAATCTTTAGAAATGGCAAAAGAAAAATCTAAAGGTAAACCTCCCAAACAAGCAAACATGCCTTTTGAGGAAGAATATGTAGAAGGTAAACCTACTGGAAACGTAATCTTTAAATTCAAAGCTAAAGCAAAAATTATGATGAAGTCTGGTGACGTAATAGACATCAAGATACCAATTTTTGATAGCAAAGGCACACCTATGAAAGAGCAAGTATGGTCTGGAAGTGAAATGAAAGTTTCAGCAGAGATGATACCTTACTACACTGCAATGGCAGGAGCAGGTGTTAGCTTGCGATTAAAAGCGGTACAAATAGCTAAATTAGTTGAAGGTGGGTCTGGTGCAGGAGCAAATGCACAAGGCTTTTCTGAAATAAAAGATGGTTATGTTGCACCAGAAGTTACGAAAGAGAATGAAGTACAAGAGACCTCTGACTTCTAATCAAGTAGGACTTAAATATGGTTTTAGGTCTGGGCTAGAAATAGCTATCTCACAAGAGTTAGACGCTAATAGTGTAAAGTATGAATATGAGAAGGTTAAATTAACTTATGTTAAACCACAGAAAGCTCATACTTATACCCCAGACTTTTACCTAAAAGAACAAGATATATTTATCGAAACAAAAGGATTGTTTACTTCAGCAGACAGACAAAAAATGCGTCTTGTTAAAGAACAAAATCCAAAACTAGATATTAGATTTGTATTCAGTAATTCAAGAAGTCGAATATCTAAAAAGTCAGCAACTACTTACGCTATGTGGTGTGAGAAATATGGTTTTAAATATGCTGACAAACATATTCCATTGGAGTGGTTGAATGAATAACAATAATAGAACAAGAACAGATTTTATAGTCATTCACTCCACAAAAACTAAAGCTAGTGAAAACTTTAATGCAAAGGATATAACTTTAAAAAATAGAAAAGAAGGTTTTTTCCATAACGCATTCCATTTTATAATTTTAAGAGATGGTAAGATTGAAGAGGGCAGACCAGAAGAAATGTCTGGTGCTATTCTTCCTATAAATCAACCATTAATTACTAACCAAAATTCTATCGCCATAGGTCTTGTAGGAGGCTTATCGGAAGATGGTAAAAGTCTTGATGTTAACTTCACATTTCATCAATACGTATCATTACGTGAACTTGTAAAAAAGTTGAAAAAGAAGTACAACATTGAGGTAGTGGGTTGCCGAAAGGCAATTAACTCCAATAAATCGTGCATGTCTTTTGATGTGCATTCGATTGTTGATTGATTGAAAAGCTCCTAGTTAGAAATAGCTAGGGGCTTTTCGCATTTATGGGGTAATGGAGGGAGACTGAAGTTACCTCCTCCCTTTTAAAAAATCCAAAACAAAACACAATGAATACTGAAAGCGAATTTTTATATCACTCACCATGTGAGAACTGCGGCTCTTCTGACGCCAATGCTGTTTATTCTGATGGACACGCACACTGTTTCTCATGTCAAAAAACAACACAAGGACAATCAACAACTATGGAAACTAATACAGAAAAAGAAATTAAATTTATTAAAGGTGAAATATTACCTCTTAACAAACGTCATATAACTTTAGACACTGCAAAGAAATATAATTATGAAGTTGGAGCATACTTTGGAAGACCTTGTCATATTGCTAATTATTATAATGATAGCAAAGAGTTAGTAGCACAAAAATTACGATACCCTTCAAAAGAATTTCAATGGTTAGGCAATCCTAAAGAAGCAGGATTGTTTGGACAAGAAACTTGCAAAGGAAAAGGCAAGTACATTACTGTAACTGAAGGCGAAATTGATGCACTTACTATGTCTCAAATACAAGACAACAACAGATGGGACGTTGTATCTATTAAAACAGGTGCGGCAGGTGCAAAAAAAGATATTCAAAAATCACTCGATTTCTTGGAGGGTTATGAGAATGTAATCTTTATGTTCGACCAAGACGAACATGGGCAAAAGGCGGCGTTAGAATGTTCTAAAATACTAACCCCAAATAAAGCCAAGATTGCTTCTCTACCACTTAAAGACGCTAACGAAATGTTGTTAGCAGATAAAGCAGAGCAACTTAAACAATGTATGTGGAATGCAAAACCATACAGACCTGATGGTATTGTTTTAGGTTCAGAAATTTTTGATGAGATTATGAAAGAAGATGTGATGGTGACAGCACAATATCCTTTTAAATGTCTTAATATAAAAACACATGGATTAAGAAAAGGTGAGCTTACCACAATAACGGCAGGGACAGGAGTTGGAAAATCATCTTTTTGTAGACATGTTGCACTAGATTTATTGAAACAAGGATTTGGTGTTGGTTATATTGCGTTAGAGGAAAGTATTAAAAGAAGTGCATTAGGTATTATGGGTGTTCACCTTAAAAAACCTTTGCATTTAACAAGAGAAGGAATAAATGAAAAACAATTACAGGAAACTTTTAAATCAACTATTGGTAATGGGAATTTTTATCTATTTAACCACTTTGGCTGTACAGTTGCCGACAATTTATTATCTAAAATAAGATATTTAGCAAAATCATGTGAAGTAGACTTTGTAGTATTAGACCATTTACACATGGCTTTATCTGCATTGGGTGATGAACACACAGGTGATGAAAGAAAACTTATTGATTACTTTGTAAGTAAATTAAGAACACTTGTAGAAGAAACAGGTATTGGAGTTATTCTAGTATCACATTTAAGACGTAGTGAAGGCGATAAAGGATTTGAAGATGGTAAAGAAGTTACCATGAACAGTCTACGTGGGTCGGCTTCCATTGGTCAATTATCAGATTTAATTATATCCATAAGTAGGGACATAAAATCAGATAAGAAATTAGCAAAACTTACAATTCTTAAAAACAGATATTCAGGAGAGACAGGCAACGCATGTTCTTTATTATATGATTTAGAAACAGGTTGTCTTTCAGAAACTACTCCAGATGTTTTAGATGACTATTAGAAAAAGAACACGACAAGAAAAAAACAATGCAATTTCTTGGTCATTTATAATTTTAGAAGCTATTGCAAAAGCTAAAAAATATAAAAGAATTATTACACTTGATGTTGCAAAAGACACTTCAGCTTTGATGGTTGAAGAAGCATTAACACACATGGCAATGAATGGAGAAGAAGCGGCTATGTATGTTCAAGTAAAATTACACACATTACATTAATTATGAAATTACCTAAAATAAATAAAAAAATATTAGACGCACCTTTTGTATCTATACATTGGAAAGATATAAATAGTAATGCGGCTTGGCTTACTCTTAAAGAAGCTACAAATAGCAAAGTAACAATCTGTATTTCAAATGGTTGGCTTCTTAAAAAAGACAATGACGTACATATTGTTGCAGGAGATGTTAATTTTAATGATGATGGCTCTTTAGGTGAAGTTGGCAACATAACCACAATTCCAACAGTCAATGTTTTAAAAGTTAAGAAGGTAAAACTTTGAGATACATCTTTGATATAGAGACAAATGGATTTCTCAATGTTTGTGACACAGTACATTGTATTGTTTTAAAAAATATAGATACAGGAGAAATACTTACTCCTAGTAACCAAGAAGCTGTTAAACTTTTAGAAAACGCAGAATTACTTATTGGTCACAATATAATTAAGTTTGATATTCCAGTATTAGAGAAATTACTTTCCGTTACATTTCGGTGCAAAATTTTTGACACATTAGTGGGAACAAGATTACTATTTTCAGACATTAAAGAAAAAGACTTTTCAATAAAAGATTTTCCTAAAGATTGTATAGGTAGACATTCATTAAAAGCATGGGGCAATCGTATTGGAGAATATAAAGAACAGATAACAACTGACTGGCAAACTTTTACACCAGAGATGTTAGACTATTGCATACAAGATACTGAAGTTACTTATAAACTTTATAAAGTTATAGAAGAAAAAGGTTACTCCCAAGAAGCTATGGATTTAGAACATGATGTAGCTTCTTTAATATTTAAACAAGAGCAATATGGTTTTACTTTTAATAGAGAAAAAGCAGAAGCATTATCTGTTAAATTAAAAGCAAGACAAGCAGAACTAGCTGAAGAATTACAAGGTGTGTTTGAGCCTATAGTTGCTGAAAGATGGTCAACTAAAACAGGTAAAAGATTGAAAGATAGTGTTACTGTATTTAATCCCTCAAGCAGACACCACGTAGCACAAAGATTAAAAGATAAGTATGGTTGGGACGCAAAAGAATTTACATCAGATGGTAAAGCTAAACTAGATGATAGCATATTATCTAAACTTCCATATCCTGAAGCTAAAATATTGTGTGAACATTTTTTATTAAACAAAAGAATTGCACAGATAGCTAATGGTACACAAGCGTGGTTAAAACATGAACGTGATGGTAAAATTCATGGCACATGTAATACAAACTCTTGTGTTACACAAAGAGCAAGTCATTCATTCCCCAATTTAGGACAAGTACCAAGTACGTCTGCACCATTTGGTAAAGAGTGTAGAGAATTATTTACAGTACCGAAAGGTAAACGATTAGTAGGTATAGATGTTTCATCTTTAGAAGTAATGATGTTGTGTCATTTTATGTCTAAGTTTGATAATGGGGCATACACTAAAGTTGCACTTGATGGTGACATACACACAGAGACACAAAAACTAGCAGGGTTAGACAGTAGAGATTTAGCAAAGCGTTTTTACTATTGCTTTTTATATGGTGGAAGTGTGAAAAAAATTGCTGAAGTAATAGGCAAACCATTTAAAGAAGCAGGAAAGATTAAGAAAAGATTTTTAAATAATTTACCTGCATTACATAAACTTATAGAAGGCGTACAGTCTGCGGCTGAACGTGGTTATCTAACTGGTTTAGATAAAAGACAGATTAAAGTTAGGAACAGCTATTCAGCACTTAACACACTTTTACAAAGTGCAGGAGCAATTTTATGTAAGAGATGGTTAGTAGAATTTAATAAAGAAATTACAAAATTTAAGAACGCACAACAAGTTGTATGGGTACATGATGAAATACAAGTTGAGTGTGAAGAGCAAGACGCTGAAGACATTGGTAAGATAGCAGTAGACTGCATTAGACGTGCAGGTGAACACTTCCAATTAAGAGTGCCGCTAACAGGCGAGTATAAAATTTCAACAAATTGGAGTGGAACACACTAATGTATAATAAAAAATTTGACCTTGACCTAAAGTATGGTCAGGAAAGAGAAAAGCGTTTAGCCTCTATCTTAGATAAAGATAAAACAAAGATAGAAGTTAAAACAGAAAGAGACTGGTGGTTTAAAACTGGTAACATTGCTATTGAAATAGAATGTAACGGCAAACCTTCAGGTGTCATGGCTACAAAGTCTGATTACTGGTGTCATATATTGGCAGATGGTGACAAAGATTATTGTAGATTAATATTTGACACAAAGACAATCAAAAGATTAGCAAAAAAATATATCAAAACCTTAAAGAATGGTGGTGATGGTTGGAGAAGTAAGTTTGTTCTTGTTCCTTTAGCCGAAATATTTTTGCCAAAAAATTTAAGCAAATCTATGCAGGAAAGGATAGTTAAATAAATGTATAAAAAGAAAAGAGTTTTGTTAGTTGATGGTGACATACTTGCTTACCAAATCGCTACTAACAATGAGATAGAAACTAACTGGGGTGGTGGCTTATGGACATTACACTCTGATGAAAACAGTTGCATAAAACAACTTGATGCAGTCATTGATGATTTAGGTTCTAATTTATCAGCAGATGATTACATAGTTGCACTAACAGATAAGAATAATTTTAGAAAAGATGTTCTTCCAACTTACAAATCAAACAGAAAAGCAAAGCGTAAACCAATAGTTTTAAATGCTATGCGTAAACACATCATGGATAAACACAATGGTGTGATATGGAAAAATTTAGAAGCAGATGATGTCATGGGTATTATGGCAACTGAACCTTCACCAGAAGAAGAAAGAATAATTGTTAGCATAGACAAAGACATGCGAACTATTCCTGCTTTACTTTCACAAGACGCAACCACTGTAGAACAAATACCAGAGAAGATGGCTAACTATAATTTTATGCTTCAAGTTTTAACTGGAGATAAGGTTGATGGCTATGATGGTATTGAAGGTGTTGGTATTAAAACTGCTGAAAAGTTAATTAAGAAATATTCTAATGTTACACTTTTAGACCTCTGGAAAATTGTTAAAGGTATTTACAAAGACAAAGGTTACACCCACGCTGAAGCTCTACAACAAGCTAGAGTTGCAAGAATATTAAGACATGGTGAATACAATAAGAAAACAGGGAAGGTAAAACTATGGCAGACCAAGTAAAGAAACCAAGCCACTATTTTAGATACAAGATAGAACCAGTTACCTTCATCATGCAAAACGATATTCCCTATGCGGAGGGTAACGCAATTAAGTATTTGTGTCGTTGGCGTTTTAAACATTCAACTAAAGAAAAGCAACTTGAAGATTTAAACAAAGCGAAACAATACATAGATTTATTAATCGAAAAAGAAACACAAACAGAAATCAAATTAAAATTAGGAAAGTAATGCTAGAACATAAACATATTATTATTCGTGCTTCAGTTAAAAAGCCACCCAAAGAACCTGAAGTAATGAAAAAATGGATAAGAAATTTAGTTGAGAAACTAAACATGACACCATTGGGTGACACAGTAGCAGTGTATGTAAACAAAAAAGGCAACAAAGGATTAACATGTTTACAAGCCATTGATACATCACACATAGCATTTCATTCTTGGGACGAAGACACACCTGCGGTGGTTCAGTTAGATGTCTACACTTGTAGTGATTTAAAAAAGCAAACTGTGTTTGACGCATTAGATGAATTTGAACCAATAGGAATTAATTACATGACATTAGATAGGAAGTACCATTTAGAGGTAACACATATATGATAGATTACGAAAGAGATAATTTACTTACTGACTTTGGTAAGACAACATTAAAAGACAGGTACTTATTACCTGATGAACATTCTCCGCAAGATGGATTTATGAGAGCCGCTAAAGCATTCTCTGATAATGATGAGATGGCTGAACGTATTTATAATTACGCTTCAAAACTTTGGTTTATGTACTCCACGCCTATTTTATCCAATGGTGGAACTAACAGAGGTATGCCTATTTCATGTTTTTTAAATTATGTTGGTGATAGTAGAGAAGGTTTAACAGGACACTACACAGAGAACGCATGGCTTGCTTCTATTGGTGGTGGTATCGGTGGCTATTGGGGACATGTAAGAAGTGATGGAACTAAAACATCTGGTGGTTCACAATCATCAGGTTCAATACCATTTTTACATGTAGTTGATAGTGAGATACTTGCATTCTCACAAGGTAAAACAAGACGTGGAAGTTATGCGGCATACATGGATATATCGCACCCAGAGATAATAGAATTTTTAGAAATGCGTAAGCCTAGTGGCGGCGACATACATAGAAAATGTCTTAACTTACACCATGCAATAAATATTTCTGATGAGTTTATGCAGTTAATAGAAAAGTGTATTGCTGAACCTACGTATGATGACAGTTGGAATTTAATTGACCCACATACAAACAAAACAATAAGAACAGTATCAGCTAGAGAGTTGTGGCAAAAGTTATTAGAGACAAGAGTTGCCACTGGTGAGCCTTACGTTTCATTTATAGATACTATTAATGAAGCTCTGCCTGAACAACAAAAGAAACTAGGATTAGAAGTACATCATTCTAATTTGTGTACTGAAATTACTTTACCTACTAATGAAGAAAGAACAGCAGTGTGTTGCTTGTCTTCTGTTAATTTAGAAAAGTATGATGAATGGAAAAATAACAGTTTATTTATATCTGATTTAGTTAGATTTTTAGACAATGCTTTAACCCATTTTATAACACATGCACCAGACAGTGTGTTCAGAGCAAAATTTAGTGCGGCACAAGAAAGAAGTATTGGTTTAGGAGCTATGGGTTTTCATGCTTATCTGCAATCAAAAAACATACCTTTTGAAAGTGCGTTAGCTAAATCACTAAACATGAAAATGTTTAAAAGTATTAAAGAACAAGCGGTGGAAGAAAGTAAAAGACTAGCAATTAAAAGAGGGGAAGCTCCTGACATGGAAGGCACTGGTTTGCGTAATGCACACTTACTAGCCATAGCACCTAATGCTTCTTCTTCTATTATTTGCGGTACTACTTCACCATCAATAGAACCTTACAGAGCTAATGCTTATGTGCAAAAAACTATGTCAGGTTCTTTTTTAGTTAAGAATAAATATTTAGAAAAATTATTAGAAAAGAAAGGTATAAACAATGATGATATATGGTCGTCCATTGTCTCTCAAAGAGGCTCGGTCTTACATCTTAAAGAGTTATCTGACTATGAAAAAGATATTTTTAAAACTGGTATCGAAATAAATCAACAGTGGATAATTGAACATGCGGCAGATAGACAAAAGTATGTATGTCAAGGACAGTCAGTAAATGTTTTTGTTCCTGCTGATGTTAACATAAAAGAATTACACGACATGCACATGTTAGCATGGAAGCGTAAATTAAAAACTTTGTACTATTGCAGAAGTGAAGCAATCAAACGTGCAGAGTTAGTATCAAAAAAAGTAGAAAGAACAATCATACCAGAAGCAGATTGTTTAGCGTGTGAGGGATAATGATAGATAGAATTACTTATTATTTATTAATAAAAATTAGTCATTACTCTAGCAAACTAAATGTATGGTCTTGGCAAAAGTTATGGGGAAATAAAAAAACAGGAAAAGGATATAAAAAGAAATGACGGACAGTAGTATTTTTGATGGAATAGATAAACCAAGACGTAAAAGAAAAAAAAGAAAACAAAAACAAACAGTATTGTGGACAGTGTATCACACTATCCTCGCAGTAGAATTATTAATCATTATTATTATAGAAGGGATAGAATTATTAAGATGAGTTTATTTAAAAGCAGAGCATTTTATAAACCCTTTGAATATGATTGGGCTTTCCAAAGTTATGACATGCAACAGAAAATGCATTGGCTTCCAAGTGAAGTACCATTACATGAAGATGTAAGAGATTGGAATGAAAGATTAAGTGCAGAAGAAAAAAATTTAATAGGACAAATATTAAAATTCTTTACACAAGGAGATGTAGATATAGCTCAAGCATACCTTGACAAATATATTCCTAAATTTAAACCACCAGAAATAAGAATGATGTTGTCTGCGATAGCAACTTCAGAAGCTAATCATGCACATAGTTATTCTTTATTAAATGATACGATTGGTTTACCTGATAAAGAGTACCAAGCATTTCAAGAGTATAAAGAAATGTCTGATAAACATACATATCTTTTTAAAAGTAAAGGCAGTGGATTAGAAGGACTAGCTAGAGAGATAGCTTGTTTTTCTGCATTTGGTGAAGGCTTGCAGTTGTTTGCTTCATTTGTAATGTTACTTAACTTTCAAAGATATGGTCGTATGAAAGGTATGTGTCAGATTGTTACTTGGTCTATAAGAGATGAGACACACCACGTAGAAAGTATGATTAAATTGTTTCATGCTTTAGTAAAAGAAAACCCAAATATTTGGACAGAAAAATTTAAAGCAAGTATCTATCAAACAGCTAGAGACATGGTTGACCTTGAAGATAAGTTTATTGATTTAGCTTTTACTATGGGTGGAATAAGAGGATTAAAAGCTGACGAAGTTAAACAATATATTAGATATATAGCTGATAGAAGATTACTTCAGTTATCTTTAAAACCTAATTATGGTGTTAAAGACAATCCATTATCGTGGTTAGACTGGGTATTAAATGGCGTAGAACATGCTAATTTCTTTGAAAACAGAGCCACAGAATACAACAAAGGTACTGTCACAGGTAATCTTTGGAGCTAACCTTACACTTTTAGATGAAAAACATAATGGAAGATATACTCTTACCTGAAACAGTAGACGACTTAATAAAGTTGTTGAATAAAGTTTACCCTGAAAAATCACCTGAATTAAAAGATGATACTAAAACTATCTATTTTAAGGCAGGTCAAAGGGACGTAGTAAAATTTATTAATACACTAAAAGAGAGGGATAAATAATATGTGCATGTCACCTAAAATTCCTGCACCACCAGTACAGCCTACTCCCCCAAATCCTGTTGACACGTCACAGCAAGTTGGAGAGCAGACTGCACCTGAATTGGTAAAGGCAAACGAGCAGGACTTAAACATCAAGAAGAAAAAAATAAAGAAATCAGGTACAAGTTCTTTAAACACTTCTTCTGGTTTAAACATAGCAACTAATTCTGGTATCTAATAGATGGAATACGCAGGTAGTTTACAGAAAGCTAATACAGCAAAAGAACGATACAGTAAGTTAACTACAGAAAGAGAACATTATTTAGATAGAGCAGAAGAGTGTAGTGAATTAACTATTCCTTCTCTTATCAAACCTGATGGTTTTACATCATCAAGTGAATTATACAATCCATTTCAATCTGTTGGTGCAAGAGGCGTCAACAATCTAGCAAGTAAACTTCTTTTACTTTTGCTTCCCCCAAATTCCCCATTCTTTAGATTACAAATATCTGGTGATGCAAAAAAAGAATTAGAAGAAAATAAAGATATGAAAACTGACATAGAGAAATCTTTGTCTGTTATTGAAAAAGAAGTATCAAGTAAAATTGAACAGCTTGCTTTAAGAGTTTCAGTATTTGAAGCACTAAAACATTTAATTGTTGGAGGTAATGTATTAACTTATTTACCTAAAAAAGGAAGCATGAGAGTATTTCCTTTATCACAATATGTAGTTAGAAGAGATGCTTCAGGAAATGTATTAGAAATAGTTATTAAAGAAAAAGCTAGTATTTTATCTTTAGGTAAAGAAGTAACTGCACAAGTTATTTCAGACCCAGAGTATAAAGCAGATGAAGAAATAGAATTATACACACATGTTTACAAATTAGATGAAAATGAATTTTATGTTTGTCAGGAAGTAAACGGAATTAAAATACCAGAAAGTGTTGGTACATTTAAAAAAGAAAGAATGCCTTACCAAGCATTAAGAATGGTTAGAGTTGACAATGAAGATTACGGCAGAGGATATGTTGAAGAATTTATTGGTGATTTAAAATCATTAGAAGGATTATCACAAGCACTTGTAGAAAGTGCGGCGGCTTCATCTAAAATAGTATTTATGGTGAGACCAAATTCTGTGACTAGAAAAAAAGATTTAGCTATGACTAGAAATGGTGACATCATTACTGGTACGGCTGATGATGTGTCTGTACTACAAGCACAAAAACAATATGATTTACAAGTAGTAGAAAAATCTATTGGTAAATTAGAAGAAAGAATGTCTTACGCATTCTTATTACACACAGCAATACAAAGAGATGCTGAAAGAGTTACAGCACAAGAAATTAGATACATGGCAGAACAACTAGAGACTGCTATGGGTGGTATATATTCATTACTATCACAAGAGTTTCAATTACCATTAGTAGCAATACTTATGAAAAGAATGGAACAGTCTAGTGAAATACCAAAATTACCTAAAGGCACAGTTCAACCAACTATTATTACTGGTATTGAAGCATTAGGTAGAGGAAACGATTTACAAAAATTAAGAGAATTTGTTGCAGAGATAGGAAATCTTGCACAGATAAATCCGCAAGTTGTTCAGGCATTAAACCCTGATGATTTAATCAAACGTATCGCTATTGGTTTAGGGATTGATACAGATGGTTTATTAAAATCACAAGAGCAACTAGCAGAAGAACAAGCGGCTGAAGCAGAGCAAATGGAACAACAGCAAATGATGCAGATGGCAGAAAAAGCAGTTCCTCAAGTCGCAAACAACCTAACTAAACCACAATAATAAAAAGGAAACATGGTAGACAAAGTAGAGATAAAACAAGACGAGACTACTAGCGAAAAGCCAGTAGAAGAGAATGTTACACAAAGTAAACCTGAAGGCTTACCTGAAAAATTCAACAGTGTTGAAGATTTAGCAAAGTCATATTCAGAGTTAGAAAAGAAACTTGGTAGCAACAAAGAAGAAGAAGCTCCTAAAGAAGATACTCCTAAAGAAGAGCCAAAGAATGATTTAGAAATTGCTGAAAAAGCAGTTGAGAGTGCAGGTTTAAATATGGATAACCTAGCAACAGAGTATAATGAAAAAGGTGAGCTAGATGCTAAATCATACGAAGCATTAGAAAAAGCAGGTATACCTAAAGATTATGTAAACCAGTTTATTGAAGGTCAAAAAGCAATCGCTGACCAACAAGCAAAATCAATTAAAGATATAGTTGGTGGTGCAGATGCTTACACAGAAATGTCTGATTGGGCGGCAAACAACATGACTGACCAAGAAAAGACAGCTTACAATACAGCCGTTAATTCTAAAGATATAGAAACTGCAAAGTTAGCAGTAGTAGGATTAAAAGCTAAATTTGAAAAAGCAAATGGAAACGAACCTAATCTTGTAGAAGGTAAAGCTACAGTTTCAGGACAAGATGGTTACAAATCTTGGGCTGAAGTTACAGCCGCTATGTCTGATGACAGGTATACAAAAGACCCTGCGTATCAAGCATTAGTGCAAGATAAACTTGCTAAATCGGAATTATAAAAATGTGGTTAGTAGCATTAAGAAAACTGTATGACGCAGAAGTTGCGGAAAGTACAGCAGTCATTGACACATTTTTAAAAAATTCTGTTGGCGTTGCAGACCATGATAATTTTATGAAAACTGTAAAAACACAGTTTGATAAATTAGTACATGCTAAACATGCAATATCAGAAATAGATAGCATAACAGAAGCATCAATAAGAAAGGAAAAAAATGGCAAAAAATAGTTTATACGGAAACATCAATAAAAGAAAACGAGCAGGTACTTCTCGTTCAAAATCAAAAAGTACAATTAGTAAATCTGCATATTCAAATATGAAAAAAGGATTTCCTAAAAAGAAAGCATAGTTGTGCAACGCTTATGCGTGGCAACTGCCAACTTTAATTTAGCCAAATAACTTGACCCTCTGCGGAGGACAATCTTGACTAAATAACTTAATTGAAGAGGCTTTTATTAACATTAACATCAATAATAAGGAGACACTAAAATGTCAAACGCAAGTCCAGTTAAATTCGGAAATGCTAATAGTGGTTCTACTCGTGATGATGCCCTGTTTTTAAAAGTATTCGCAGGTGAAGTAATTACTTCATTTGACAGAGCTTCAAAAACACAAGGTGCTGATATGGTAAGAAGTATCAGTAATGGCAAATCTGCATCTTTTCCAGTAATGGGAAGAATAGGTGCGGAGTATCACGCAGTTGGAGCGGAAATATTAGGTTCTGCAGTTAACTCAGCCGAAAAGGTTATTACAATTAATGACCTTTTAATCTCATCTGTATTCATATCGAATATTGAAGAGGCAAAAAACCATTGGGACGTAAGAAGTGCATACTCTACTGAAATGGGTAGAGCATTATCTTTCCAAAAAGATAAGCATATCTTACAAACTATTGGTCAAGCAACTCTAGCTAGTGCAAACGTAACTGGTGGAGACGCTACAACTAACATAACTAACACAGGCATTGCTTCTGCTACAGATGCAACTGCGGCTAATGCAATGATAGATGCTATCTTTGCGGCGGCTAAAGAGCTTGATGCAAATTATGTTCCTTCAGAAGGCAGAAAATGCTTTATGAGACTAGAAGAATACTACAAATTAGCAAACGCTACTAATGCAGTCAATGTTGACTTCAGTGGTGGAGCTAATGGTGGTGTAGCTTCTGGTAAAGTTACAAAAATTGCAGGAATTGAATTAGTACCAGTTCCTCACTTTGTAGCTTCTAATGTATCGTCAGGTGTAGACGCAGGTTCAGCAACTAACGCAGGTTCAACTCCGCAAGCAGTTAACCTAACTAACTTTGTTGCTCTTGTATCTCACCCTTCAGCAGTAGGAACTGTTAAGCTAATGGATTTAGCTGTTGAAAAAGAGTACGACATCAGAAGACAAGGTACGTTAATGGTTGCAAAATACAGCATGGGTCATGGTGTATTAAGACCAGAAGCGGCAGTCGGTATCAAAGAAGCGTAATCCGTTTCTTTACTTTTGGTGGGGGATTTATTTCCCCCATCATTATTCACACAAAATTTAATTAAAGGATATATGGCAACACAAATAACACCTACTTCAGAATTACAAGCTGTAAACATAATGCTATCTACTATTGGTGAAAGTCCAGTAAATAGTATTACAGGCACTACTACAGTTGATGTAAGTACAGCAAAAAATATTCTGAATGAGACGTCTATGTCCATTCAATCACAAGGTTGGAATTTTAACACACATGTAAATTACAAATCATTATCATTAGATAGTGATAATAAAGTTCCTCTACCCTCAAACTGCGTTAAAGCTGACGCAAACTCTCAATACAGATACTTAAACTACACAATAAGAAATGGAAATTTATATGATTTGGATAATCACACAGACGTATTTACTTCAGCACCTACTAGTGTTGACCTTGTATTAGTACAACAATTTGAACATTTACCAGAATACGCAAGACAATATATTACAATGAAATCTGCAAGAAGATTTGCGGCAAGATTTATCGGTGATAAAGAAATTACAACATTAATTGGTCAAGATGAGAATGAAGCTCTTATGGCATTTCATCAAGCAGATAGTCAAGAAAGTGACATTAACATTCTTGAAGGCGACCAAAATACCCTTAACATAATACACAGACCGAATAGAAGGACTTACTAATGGGCGGAGTAGTATCACAATCTATTCCTAATTTCTTAAATGGAATGTCACAACAGACACCCACACAAAGAGGTATTAATCAGGGAGAAGACCAAGTTAATTTACAAAATGGTTTAGTAGATGGTTTATCAAAAAGACCACCTTTAGATTATGTAGCTACAGTAGATAGTTCTAATATTTATTCTAACAAAACAAAATTTTGGCAAATACAAAGAGATGCAAATAATCAATATATTGTAGCTTTATATAATGGTGGTATCAAAGTATTTGATTTAGCAGGTAATGAAAAGACTGTAACAATAGCAAGTGGTTCAAATTATTTAACTTCAACAAATCCTAGAGAAAATTTTAAATTAGTTAACATTGCAGATTACACATTTTTAGCTAACACAGGAACAACAGTTACAGCAGATAGTAATACGTCTGCGGCTAAAGTAGAAGAATTTTTAGTTGTTTGTAAACTTACAAACTATGGTAGAGAATATAAAGTTGCATTGAAACACCCATCAATGGCACAAGAATTAGAAGTAGTATTTCAATTACCTTCAGGTAGTGATGCGGCTACTGATAGTAAATTTAGAGATACAAATAAAATTACAGACATACTTTTGTATGGAACAGCAAGCACACACTGGGACGGTAATGCAAATGGTATAGGATTTAATGTTAGAAGAACTGACACTAATGCTTCTGTGTCTACTACACAAGGATTAGCAAATTATTCTGGCTTTACATCTCATTTTACATTTGAAGCATTTGATAGTGTAATTTATGGAAAACCTACTGATGGTAATGCAAACTACACTATAACTACATCTGATGGTTCTGGTAACACAGCCATGTATTCTATTAGAGATGAAATACAAGATTTTAGCAAATTACCTTTTTATGGAAAAGAAGGTGTTATTCTAAAAATTACTGGAGAAGAAGGAGAAACTTTATCTGATTATTATGTAAAGTTTACAGGAAAATCTGGTGTATGGAATGAAACTATTGCACCTGCAACTTCTGTAGGACTAACTAACTCTACAATGCCACACGCATTAATTAATAATAATGATGGTACATTTACTTTCCAAGAATTAGATTGGACAGTTAGAGTATGTGGAGATAGTGAAAGTAATCCTGACCCAACATTTGTTGGTAAAAAGATTAATAATTTAACTTATTATAAAAATAGACTAGGTATTTTATCTGGTGAAAATTTAATATTAACAGAGAATGCTTCATTCTTTAATTACTTTGCAACAACATCTACACAAGTTTTAGATACTGACCCAATAGATATTGCGGCGTCAGGCACACAAGTTAATACACTTAAAAACTCTGTAGGATTTAATGAAAGTTTATTATTATTTTCTGATACAGCACAATATAAATTAGATAGTTCAGGTGAAAGTATATCACCTACAACAGCTATACTTAATGAAGTATCGTCATTTGAACATGATGATAAAGTTACGCCAGTATCAGCAGGTAAGTTTGCTTACTTTGCACAAGCTAGAACAAACAACACAGCAATAAGAGAATACTTTGCTGATGATGATACATTAACAAATGATGGATTAGATATAAGTGTATCAGTACAAAATTTAATACCAACTAATTGCTATCAAATTGTAAGTAATACAACAGAAGACACTTTAATATTTTTAACATCAGACACAGGAGATAGTCAAACAGCTCCTTACAGTGGCACAGTGTCTACAACATACGCTAACACAATGTACATCTATAAGTATTTCTTTGATGGTGGAGAGAAAGTACAAAATGCTTGGTCTAAATGGACATTTGCAGGTGTTAAGATTTTAGGTGCTATGTCGTTAGAAAGTTTTATTTATTTATTAGTTTCTGAAGGCACTACTACAAAATTAGTTAAAATAGATTTAAGAAATTTAAAAGATACAACAATAGGTCATGGAGTTTACATTGACCTTAAAACATCAGTTACAGGTTCGTACAGTAGTACAACAGACTTAACTACGTTTACATCTCCTTATGGAGCTAAAACTGGATTAATAGCTGTAGACAGAACAAATGGTAATAATTACACCGCAACAAACACGTCAGGGTCAACTTATACAATCGTTGGAAACCACACAGCGTTATACATTGGTGTGCCTTATGAAAGTAAATATAGAATGTCTACGCAGTTTGTAAGAGAAAACACTGGTAAAGGTTTAATTGCAGTAACTTCAGGTAGATACCAGATTAGAAACATAACATTTAATTTTGAAAATAGTGGTTACTTCCAAGTAGAAGTCACACCTACAAATAGAGATACATCAACAGCTATTATGAATGGCTATGTAATTGGTACGTCTACAAGTATTATAGGACAGCCTGCTATTTCAACAGGAACTTTAAGAGTACCAGTACAATCACAAAATACACAATTTACTTTAGATATTAAATCTTCATCTCACTTGCCTATGTATATCGCAGGTGCAGAAGTTGAAGGTTATTATCATAATAGAGCAAGCAGGATTTAATGAAAGAAAACTACGTTAGAAAAGCAGAATTAAAAGATGCGTTAGAATTAGCACCTAAAATGAGAAAAGGTGACAGGCAAGAAATTATGGCTTCAGATGGAGCAACACCTTTAGAAAGTTTAGTTGTTCCCTTTACACAAAAGAATGCAAAAATTTATACAATCGTAGGCACAGAAGCAGAAGGTGTGATTGGAATGTTTGGCTCTAGTCCAATTAAAGAAGAAGGATATGGAATAGTTTGGTTATTATCTAGCGAAGATTTATTTAAGCATATTAAACAGTTTATTAAAGAGTGTCCTAAATGGGTAGAGGACATGAGTAAAGATTATGATTATGTCTACAATTTTGTAGATGAAAGAAATTGGAAAAGTTTAAAATGGTTGCAATTTTTAGGGTTTGAACCAAAAACAAAAATAGGAGAATACGGCATAGGTAAAATGCCATTTATATTAATGATGAAAGAGGTGAATAAATAATGTGTAACGCATACGCACAGGCAGGTCTAGCAATACTAGGGCAAGTTAACGCTTATAGAGAAAAGAAAGCACAAAACAAAGCCATTAGAAGAGACCAAGAAACAACAAGACGAAATGCCGATAAAGGATATTTACACGACCTTAACAAAATTGACCAAGAAAAAGTTAGTGCTGACATGGAAAAAATAAAAGCAGAAATAAAAACTAAAGCAGAAAGAGATGGTGAGATTGCACAAAAGATAAATTTAGGAAATGCTAACAGTACAAAAATAGTACAATCAATTAGTCAACTATATGATGATGACTGGCTTGAAATAACAAGTGGACATGAAAGAGATGTACAAATTTTTGGTAATCAACAAACCGAAGCCTATGCAAACATGTCTAAAACATACAACAGTTTAAAACCACCTACAGACCCATCAAGAACAGGTTTAATTATTGGCATAGCTACAAGTGCTAATCAAGGCTACCAACAAGACCAAAAAGATAAGGCGGCTAAAAAATAATGGCTAAATATAAAAATAAAGCAACTAATAAATATTATGGAGCAGGTAGTGCAGGCTATGTGTCTACTGGAAGTGCAGTTACAGGATTATCAAAATCATTAGCAGATGCGGGTTTTAAACTTGGACAAGCTAATGAAATAAGAATTGATAGAAAAAAAGATAAAGCTATTGCAAAAATAGATGAGTTGTATGCAAATGGTAAATCATTTGAAACTATCCAATCAGAAATTATTGCAAACAAACACCCAGAGTTAACTGGTAAATACATTGAAGCTACTACTAATTATCATGCAGGTAGAGTTAAAGCACATGAAACTATAGCTCAAATCAATGCTAATAGAGATAAATATGACATTGAAGATGAAAGCACTAATCTTAATATGTTTTATAAAAGCTATATGCCTGATACAAAGGCAATGGATAGTTCTACATTATTAGGTTTTACAACACAGTTTAATAAATTTAGAGCTAAAGATGTGCAAGTAGATGCAGAAAATAGAGCTGTTATTAGCAGTGAAAAGAAAATTAGAGAAGGTATAGGTTTATTAGATGATATTCCTATTGATAGTTTAAAAACTGAATTACCAGAGTTTATAAAAAGTTTACAAATACCAGTGCCAAATGGAGATGGTTTAGGTAAACCAAATTTATTACACACAAATGCAGAGACACTAGCTATTGTTAAAAGAAGTATATCAGAGATTATAGGAACAGCTACGACAGCAGATGATTTAGATAGAGCTGAAATATTATTAAACACTAATTTAGGTTACTCTAAAAGTGGTTCTGCTATAGGTACATTAGCTTCAAGAAAATCTAAAGAGGTTTTAGTTTTACAAGAAGCGTTAACTAAAAAGAGAAGAGCATTAATTATTAACGACAGGCAAGAAAAAGAATACCAAGACAAAGAAACAGTAAAAGGATTGTTTGCTAAAATTAATGAACAGGTTGAAGTTGAAGTTTCTGGAACGGCTGATGGTGACGTTACTATGGGTAAAAGAGATAGAAACCATGTTGAGCTTATGGAAATTAGAGATGAAATATTTAAGATGGGTGTACCTTCTTACATAACTAATTTTGATAAATTGATGGACGCAAATGCTTACATTGATACTGACCCTGCTGTTTACAATGAATTAGTCTCAAGAATTTATGATGGTGACTTTTCATCACAAAAAGAAATATCAGATGCAATCGCAGACTTAAATATAGACCCTAAAAAATTATCACCAACATTAGCTTTGTTTGCTAGTTGGGAAAAGTCTAGTAGCAAAGCAGGTTCAATCCACACTACAAATACAGTTTACAAAGAAGGTCTTAAATATATTGAGAACGCTGTAAGAGGTAATTTTACATCAGGTGGTATTCTTAAAGAAAATGGAAATCAAGCTATTAGAAATGCACACAACTACATGAAAGTAGAATTGTATAAATTTGAAAATGAGTATGAAGAGAAAAATGGAACACAACCATCAACATTTGAACGTGAAGAATTTATGAAGAAAATGGGTGATATTGTTATAGAGAAATTTAGAGAAGGCGACATTTCTCCAGTTATGAAAACTATGCCTGAATACGAAAAGAAAATTAAGGAAGATGAAGAAACACAAAAGAAAATAGATATTAAATATGAACAAGCAGGTGTTCCTGAAATGCAGGAAGCTCTTAATGAAATATTAAGCAATGATAGTTTAATAAACAAAAAACTTATAAAAGAAACTTTAGATAAGTTTGACCCATCATTCTTAGGTTTAGAACTTATAGATAGTGATAGTAGATTTGGTGAAAATGATAAAGAGAGTAAACAAAGATTTGCTAATGAACAATTACCAACAGTAATAGCAAACATTTTACAAAACACTGGTTTTAATCAAGCTATGATGGAGGCACTAGAAAATGTTGATTACAAAAATATATTAACAAGTATTGCAAGCAATCTAGGTAATGGTGTCACTGTAGAACAAGTAGATGATGCTATGAAAATGTTAGTAGGAAGAAATAATTAATGGCAACTTTTCTTAACCAAAGTAACAAAATAACTACAAATACTCTTCCTGAAGATTTACAAAAGCCAGATACTTCAGCTTTAGCGTTAGAAGAAATACAAACAGAAAATTTCTACAACACTTTAAAAAGTTATTATTCTTACAGAGAAGATGACAATAATTTTAATAACATGTCACATGCAGACTTGTTAGATTATTTTTACGAAGATAGGTCTTGGAGAAACAACAATACTATATCTATGGGAATGGATATGGCTAATGTAATGAATGAAGATAGTGAAGATAGATTAAAACAATTTTCTTACATACAACAAACATATCAACAACTACCATCATTTTGGAATGACCCAAATAGAAATTTTGCTTCATGGTTAATTGACAATGGGGGTGCTATGGTAGCTGACCCTATAAACTTAATAGGTGTTGGTATAGGTGGTCAAGCCGCAAAACAAGCATACAAAGCAGGTTTAAGAGTAGCCCTTAAAAATAAGATGGCTAAAGAAATTTCAGAAGTTACAATTAGAGAAGCCGCTAAAGAAGCTGAACAATTAGCTTTAGGTAAAGCAATTAAAAAAGGTGCATTAACTGAAGGTTATATTAATGCAGGTATTACAGGTGGACAAGATTTAATATTACAAAACACTGCTATTCAATCAGGTGTTCAAGATGAGATTAGTCTAAAACAATCAGGCATAGCAACTGCCGCAGGTTTTGGTTTTGGTACTATCTTTGGTGCAGGCTTTACAGCAGGTGCTTTCAAATTAACAAATAGAAGTTTAACTAAAAATTCAATTAAAAATCTTAACGACATTCACAATTATGGTCAAAGCACTACTAAAGGTGCAAAACTATTTGATGATTTAACTATCACAAACAAATCTAGTAAAGCAGATGTCAATGCTCCTAAACAGGAAAAACCCCCAAAAACTACAAAAGAATACATAAAGAATTTAAGAAATGCTAAAATTAGAGCAGACGATAAGCCACCTAAATTAGCTATCAATGCAACTAAACAAAGAGATGGTGGTTATGAAGCATTTGTCAAAAACAAAATTGCTGAAGTATCAGAGCAGTTAGAAAAGAAAACAATTACTAAAGAACAGATGATAGAAGAGGCTGTTGCTTTAGGGCAAAATAGAAAAAAGTTTGAAAAGTTAGCAAATGATGCCGCTAATTCTGAAGCGTTTGTTAGATTATACGCTACTGTTATTGGACAAGCAGATGATATTAGAACTAAATTTGACACTATAGGTAGACTTTCTAGTGAGTTAAATAGAATAGATTTAGCTGATAATGAAATAGATGACATTTTAAATGAGATAGCAAGAATAGATACAGAGTTAGATTTTACAATTAAAAGAAAAAAGAAAAGTGCAGAGAATGTAGCTAGAGGATTGGTAGCACATCAAGTAGATGCTAAAGGACAAAGAGCGGCACAATTAATTACTGAACCTGAAGACCCTACTTTATTAATTAAAAAGAAAGGTACAAAAGAACAGCAGTTAGAATTTTGGAGAACTGTAGGTCAACTAGGAGATAGAGAACAAATTATATCTGCTATGCAAAATGTTAAAAAGATTGATAGATGGGACATTGCGGCAGAATATGTGAACAACAACTTACTATCTTCGCCTGATACACACATATTAAACATTGTATCTGGTCTTACACAAACAGTTTGGAAACCTGCAACTATGTTATTAAGAGGAGCAAACATGCTTCCAACGGATAGAGTTAGAGCAGGTCAAATAATGAGAGAAGCTCTACACACATTTGTATATCAATTTGCATACACAGGGCATGCTTTAAAAAGAGCAGGTAAATCTTTTTGGGCAGGAAGACCAATACTTGATAGTACACAAATGAAGTATGATAGTAATATTAGACAAGGACAGCTTCAAAGATGGATTAATGAATTTGGTAAAACTTTTACTGATAGACTAGGTATGACAGGTAAAGTTATGCAAAAAGCACAAAAAGTAATAGGTGCAACTGTTACTGCTCCTATGAGAATTTTATCAGCAGGAGATGAATTTCTTAAATCTATGATGTTTAAAGCAAGAATGTCTGCGGCTATTAACAGTAAAATTATAGATGAAACTCCTGACTTTTCTTTATTAAAAGGTGATGGGTTTAGAAAAAAATACAAAGAAAGAGCATTAGAATTACAATCAGAATTTATAGATAACAAAACAGGTAGAGCAGTAGAAATAGGAAACACTGTAGAAGACAGATTAAATGCACCTCTACACTATGCTAGAGAAGGTTCATACACACAGCCTGCATCACAAACAAACCCTATTACAGGCAATCAAGAAGGTGGACTTACAGGTTGGATATTATCACAAACAGCAGGTAAAGCTAAATGGACTAGAGTATTTGGTCTTCACTTTATTAATACGCCATCAAACTTATTAAGATGGAATTTTCAACATTTACCATTTTTAGGTAGATACCAATTTCAGATGAGACACTTACTTGCTGAAGCTGATTTACCAGATTTAGACGCAGGTGCTAGCACATTTAAAAAAATAACACATAGTTTAAGTAAAGGTAAACTTGGAAGAATAACTGCACCAGTTAGAAGTGTGTTTGGTAAATCAAGATATTTAAATCCAGAAGCGGCGGCAGAAGCTAATGCTAGAATACAAATGGGTTATCTATTGTGGACAGGAGCATTAGGTCTTGTAATGGCAGGTAAAATTACAGGAGGTGGTGATAGAGATTGGAGAAAGAATAGAGA
>VMHT01030681.1_pt1 | contig 25735 bp, 46 predicted proteins | sample 4693611 | NCBI WGS metagenome assembly VMHT01 (sample SAMN12280063, study PRJNA550983) | marine metagenome | isolation source: seawater sampled from same location over 5 years 0.02-0.2 micron viral filtrate | place: USA: collected off the coast of southern California halfway between the port... ...
AAGAAGAGTTAAGGAGATTAGAAATAATCCACCCTCTGAGATAAATTTTGCATATCAGAAAAATATATCATATTCTCAGATGTCTATCTTTAGGGGTTGCCCTCATAGGTGGAAATTACAATATAAAGATAAAATAAAGAAATTTACCTCATCAATTCATACTGTATTTGGGACAGCTGTTCATGAAGCAATGCAACATTATTTAGATGTAGCATATGAGAAATCATTTGCTGCTGCTGATAGAGAAATTAACATACAAGAATATTTTCAAGAAAAATATATAGGTGAATATCAAACCCAATATAAGAAAAATAAAAATTCCCACTTTTCCGATGCAGCCGAAATGAGAGAATTTTTTGAAGATGGAGTAGCTATATTAGAATGGTTTAAAAAGAAACGTAGTGGATATTTTAGTAAAAAAGGTACATTTTTAGTTGGTTGTGAAATACCAATTATAATTCCACCAAATAAAATGTATAATAACATATTATACATGGGGTATCTAGATGTTGTCACATATAATGAAAGATCAGATACATTTAAAATAATCGACATAAAAACCAGTACTAAAGGATGGAATAAATTTGCTAAAGCAGATGAAGATAAACAATATCAATTATTATTATATAAACAATACTTTTCAGAACAATATGGAATACCATTAGATAAGATTGAAATTGAGTTTATGATATTAAAAAGAAAAGTGTTAGATTGGGATGACGAGAAAATTATGTCACCCCATCAAGCATATAGAGTGCAACAATTCACACCCCCTAGTGGTAAGATTAAATTAGGTAGAGCTAAAAAAGCAGTGAATGATTTTATACAAGAATGTTTTACCTTTGATGGAGGTATTAAAGATAAAATTTATCCAAAAACACCATCAAAATGGACCTGTAATTTTTGTCCATTTAAAGAAGAACAAGAATTATGTGGAGCTGGTTTAGATTTTGCGTAGTTTAGAGAATATTCATATATGTATAGACAAATATAACGTTATTAAAAAATAAAAATTATGTCACAAAGTAAAAAAATGACACTAACAAGTGTTAAAGTCCAAAGCCAGTTATTTGAAAATTTTAAAGTAGAATGTGTGAGACGAAAATTCTCATTCCAAAAACTTGCCGACCGTAGTTTATTTTTGTATCTTACAAACGAAGATTTTAGAAAACAAATTACAAACCAAACCAATATTGAATTATAAAAATTAATGAACATGAATAAAAGTTTTGAACACCTTCCTAAAAATAAAAGGAAGAAATTAGTCCTTATATGTGATGATATTAGAGTACATTCAGGTGTAGCTACAGTTGCTAAAGAAATTGTAACTCATACTTGTGGTCATTTTAATTGGGTAAACATAGGAGGAGCAATTAACCACCCAGATATAGGTAAAATATTAGATCTATCAGAAGAATGTAATAAACATGCTGGTATAGATGATTCTGATGTTAAAATTTATTGTGTAAATGGATACGGTAAAGATGATGAGATTAGACAGGTGTTAGATGCTGAAAAACCAGATGCATTAGTATTATTTACTGATCCTAGATATTTTCAGCATGTATTTAATATGGAAGATGATATTAGAAAAAAATGTCCAATAGCATATATTAATATTTGGGATGACTACCCAGCACCAAGATATAATCAAGCGTTTTATGAGTCTTGTGATTTATTAATGGGTATTTCAAAACAAACTAAAAACATTAATGAATTAGTATTAGCTGATGTAGATACTAGTAAAAAAGTTTTTAGATATATCCCACATGGTTTAAATCATAACGATTATTTCCCAATTGATAAAGATCATGATGAATATAAAGATATGAAAATATTTAGAAATAATCTATTTAGAGGAGATGATGTTGATTTTGTTATGTTTTTTAATTCAAGAAACATTAGACGTAAACAAATTCCAGACACAATGTTAGCTTATAGAGCGTTTTTAGATACATTACCTCAAGAAAAAGCTGATAAATGTAGGTTTATATTACATACTGAAGTTATTACAGATGCAGGTACAGATTTAGAATCAGTTAGAGAATATTTATTTGATGAAAAGTATCCTAAAGCATGTATATTTTCACTTAATAAGCTAAATAGAAAAAATTTAAATTATCTATATAATGTAGCAGATGTACAGGTATTATTAACATCTAATGAAGGGTGGGGATTAACAATTACTGAAGCAATATTAACAGGTACTCCTATTATAGCTAATGTAACAGGCGGAATGCAAGATCAAATGAGATTTGTTGATGATAAAGGTAAATGGTTTGAACCAACACCTGAAGTTCCATCTAATCATAGAGGTACTTATAAAGAGCATGGTGAATGGGCATTTCCAGTTTACCCAACAAGTAGATCAATACAAGGATCACCTCCAACACCTTATATTTTTGATGATAGATGTAGGTGGGAAGATGCTATGGAACGAATTAAAGAAGTTTATAACTTATCTCCAGAAGAAAGACAAAAAAGAGGTTTAGCAGGTAGAGAATGGGCTATTAGTGATGAAGCTGGATTTACAGCTGAAAGACAAGCTGAAAGAGTTGTTGAAGCATTTACTGAATTATTTAAAGTATGGGAACCTAGAGAGGATTTTGAAATTGTAAATGCAACTGAATACAAAGGTAAATTATTAAATCATAAAATTTTATATTAATGAAAAAACCAAGTTTTTATATAAGTTGCCCTTTTGACACATATAGTGGTTATGGGGCTAGATCAAGAGATATTGTTAAGTCAATTATCGAGTTAGACAAATATGATGTTAAATTATTAAGTCAAAAATGGGGTAATACACCATTTAATTTTACAAAAGACCATGAAGATTGGTCATTTTTAAATGAACTTAGAGTACCAGGAGTAGCTCAAGGACAAAAACCAGATATTTGGATGCAAATTACAATCCCAAGTGAATTCCAACCAGTAGGTAAATTTAATATTGGCTGTACAGCTGGTATTGAAAGCACAGGATGTGATCATACTTGGATTACAGGTTTAAATAGAATGGATATGAATTGGGTTTCTTCAAAACATAGTAAAAAAGTATTTACTGAAGTTGCATTTGAACAGAAGGATCAACAAGGTAGAACTACAGGCCATGTTTTAAAAAATACAAAACCTATTGAAGTTGTATTTGAAGGTGCTAACTTAGATGTTTATAAACACATACCATCAGATAAAGTAAAATTAGATTTAAGTGCTATTAAAGAATCATTTTGTTATCTATTTGTAGGACATTGGATGGCAGGTGATATGGGTCATGATAGAAAAAATGTTGGTTTAATGGTAGATTATTTCTTCCAAACATTTAAGAATAAAAACCAAAGACCAGCTTTAATTTTAAAAGCATCTACTGGTAGAAACAGTTATATGAGTAGAGAAGAAATGTTAAATAAAATTGGTAAAATAAAAAAACAATACCCAAATGATGATTTACCAAATGTTTATGTTTTAAATGGTGCACTTACTGATAAACAAGTAAATGAATTATACAACCATAAAAAGGTAAAAGCAATGGTTAGTTTTACTAAAGGTGAAGGATTTGGAAGACCATTACAAGAATTTTGTCTATCCAAAAAACCACTAATAGTATCAGGTTGGTCAGGACATATGGATTTTATTGAACCTGGATTAGCTATTGTATTAGGTGGACAATTAGAACCAGTACACCAAAGTGCTGCTAATCAATGGCTTAAAAAAGAATATCAATGGTTTCAAGTTAATCCTAAACAAGCTAAAGATTCATTTAAAAATGTATTTAAGAATTATAAAAAATATGTTGATGGAGGTAAGAGACAAGGTCATTATATTAAAACAAATTTTAGTTATGATAAAATGAAAGAGTTAGTTGGTAGTATTTTAGATAAAAATGTACCTGAGTTTGCAAACGAGTTAAAACTAAATTTACCAAATATGAATACTCCTAGCTTAACAACTCCAAGTTTAAAAAAAATATAAATGAAACAATTTGATGAAATAATAGATTGCCCTAAATCAGGAGGTGATTTATGTTATAGAATAGAAGTTACACCTGAGATTACTAATTATTTTAGTATGTCTTGTGGTTTTTGGACTAATAGTTTAATGACACCTGATCAAGATTTTTATAAGGAACAATGGGGGGTATTACCTGAAATTTATAAAGATTTAGCTTGGACAGATACTAAAACAGGATTAACATGGTTACCAAATACAGTTAATGTAACAGAATTAGGTATGGTTTACGCTGATGGTGTTGGTAAAGATGAATGGTCTTGGGCTGCAGTTAAATCTAAAAAATTAGATGAACCAGTTAAAAATAAAGATGGTTCAATAACTGAATATAAACCAAACATGAAATCAATAAAACGTTTTCATGAGCGAGATTATATGGATGCACTTTCATATATTGGAGCATTACCTGGAGGAGAAGATGAAGATTAGTTATGCAATACCTGTTTGTAATGAACACGTTGAATTAGAAAGATTATTATCATTTTTAGTAAGACATATAAATGAAAATGATGAAATAATAGTTCAATGTGATGAAGGGAATACTATACCTGAAGTATATAAGGTATTAGATTCATTTAAGGCACCAGTTGGATTAAAAGATCCATTAAAAGTTATAGAATTTCCCCTAAATAGTCATTTTTCAAATTTTAAAAATAATTTAAAAGAACATTGTACAGGTGATTATATATTTCAAATTGATGCTGATGAATATCCACATGAAAGTTTAATAACACAATTACCAGTTATATTAGAAGCTAATCCTGAAAATGAAGTATATTTAGTTCCTAGAGTTAATACAGTTGAAGGATTAACTGATGGTCATATTCAACAGGGGAGGTGGAATGTAAATGAAAAAGGTTGGGTAAATTGGCCTGATTATCAATGGCGTGTTTGGAAAAACAAACCAGAAATAAAATGGGTAAATAAAGTACATGAGAAATTAAGTGGACATAAAACATATGCTGCATTACCTGATATGGAAGGGTTATCGTTATATCATCCTAAAAAAATTGATAGACAAGAAAAACAAAATGCATATTATAATACGTTATGAGAATAATATATAGAATATCAGATGAGGGTTATAATAAAGTAAAACCTGATTATATTAATAATGAAGCATGTTTAGCAAATGCAGTTAAAGTATTTGATGATTGTGAGTGGTCTATTATAGCAGATAATATTTCTAAAGAAACTAGTGATATGATCGAAAAATATAAATCAAAAGATCATATTTTATATGTTAATAAAGGTAATGGAGCTGCTACATTTAATATTGCTTTAGATGAGGCATTAAAAATGGATGATAATGATACTGTTTATTTTTTAGAAAATGATTATTTACATAAACCAGATTCTAGAGTTATTATAGAAGAAGGATTTGAATTAGGAGCTCAATTTGTTTCATTATATGATCACCCAGATAAGTATATTGGACCAAATGAAGGTGGTAATCCATATTGTGAAGGTAATGCTGAAGATACTAGGGTATATTTAACTGATTCCGTACATTGGAAGATAACAAATAGTACAACAATGACATTTGCATCACAAGTAAGTACATTAAAAGAAAATGAACATACATTTAGAACATGGACTTCAGGTACTCACCCAAATGATTTTAAAATGTTTTTAGAATTAAGAGATCAAAAACAATTATTAATAACACCGATACCAGGTTATGCTACTCATGGAGAGACAGCTTGGTTATCACCTTTAACAGATTGGAGTAAAATATGATTAGTGTAATTATCCCAACTTATAGAAACCCTGAATATCTGGATTTATGTCTTAAATCAGCAATTGAACAGCAAGATAATAAAAATGAAATTATAGTTGCTATAGATGGATATTATGATGAAAGTAAAGATATATTAGAAAAATATAAAGATAACATATCAGTGCTTGATTTAGGTCATAATCAAGGTATGCAACAAGCACTTAATTTAGGTGTAATAAATGCTACTAATGAGAAGATATTTATATTAAATGATGATAATGTATTTTGTAAAGGATGGGATACAGTAATAGAAAAATCATTAAATAAAAATAGTGTATTAACATTAAATCAAATTGAACCAACAGGTCCAGGTATATTTGATTTCCCAGTTATGGATTTTGGACGTACTCCAAAAGCATTCGATTATGATACATTTATAGAGTATGAAAAATCGATTAAAAAAGATAAATTAACACTTAATGGTGGTATATTCCCCTTTGCTATGTATAAAAAAGATTATATGATAGTTGGAGGGTTTGATGTAATGTATCAGTCACCTTTTATATGTGATTGGGATTTCTTTCTAAAACTTGACTTAAACGGTATTGCCTTTACTAGAACACATGAAGCGCACTTATATCATTTTGGTAGCTCAGCTACAAAAAATGGAAATGAAGGTGAGATGTTTAAAGCAACAGAAGGACCAGCGACTCAATTATTTATGTATAAATGGGGAATAGCACCATCTTTGTATAATAATTTATCACATAATCCTAAAGATAATAAAATAATAAAAGGTATAAAATATGAGTAAAAATATATTAATAACAGGTGTAGCAGGTCTATTAGGGAGTAGGTTAGCAGATTGGATAATTAAAAACAAACCAGAATATAATATAATAGGTGTTGATGATTTAAGTGGTGGATATAAAGAAAATGTACACCCAAAAGTTAACTTCTGGCAAATGGATTTAGTTAACCATCCAATTGAAAATATATTTGAAGCACATAAAATTGACTATGTATATCATTTTGCTGCTTATGCTGCTGAGGGATTATCGCCTTTTATACGTGGATACAATTATGATAACAATTTAAAAGCAACAGCTCGCATAGTTAATGAATGTATAAAGCATGATGTTAAAAGATTGGTATTTACATCTACACTAGCTGTTTATGGTCATGGAGAAGGTGGTATATTTGATGAAAACCAACAACAAGCTCCAATTGATCCATATGGAGTAGCAAAATATGCTTGTGAAATGGATATTCAAATTGCTAATGAACAACATGGATTAGATTACTGCATAATCAGACCTCATAATGTTTACGGTGTTAAACAAAATATTTGGGATAAGTATAGAAATGTACTTGGTATTTGGATGTATCAATATTTAAAGGCAAAACCAATAACTATATTTGGTGATGGTGAACAAACAAGAGCATTTAGTTTTATAGATGATTCATTAGAACCATTATGGAATGCTTCTCAATTACCTGAGGCAAGTAAACAAATTATTAATTTAGGTGGTATTAAAGAATATTCTATTAATGAAGCGGCTAAAACATTAGTTGAAGTATTGGGTGGAGACATTCCTATTCAATATTTAGAGGCACGACATGAAGTTAAACATTCAATCCCAACATATCAGAAATCAATTGATATATTAGGTTTTGAACATAAAACTGATTTAAAAGAAGGATTAGAAAAAATGTGGGATTGGGTTAAACACCAACCTATGAAAGAACAATTTAAATGGGCAAATTACGAACTAGATAAAGGATTATATAGTTTTTGGAAATAATAAAAGTAATGAACAACGATCAACAAAATGGAAACACTCAACTTAACCAGGTTAGGAATGAGTTAAACGGTAGAACAAACCGTAAAAAATACTTAGGCAATTCACCTAGAGTACACTGGAATAATTCCAGACGGTTTAGAACAATTTAAGTTATGAATATAGGAATTATAGGGCAAGGATTTGTCGGTAATGCAATTTATCAAAAATTTAAAAATTATTATAATGTATTAACTTATGATTTACAAGTTAAATTATGTAATAGTACTTTAGAAGAAATAAATGAAAATTGTAATATAATATTTGTCTGTTTACCTACCCCAATGAATACTGATGGTAGTTGTAATGTAAGTATAGTTGAAAATGTGCTTAATGATTTAGAAATATTAGCCTCACTTGAGCAAGAAGAAAAAATTGTAGTTATAAAATCTACAATTCCACCTAATACAACTAAAAAGTGGAATAAAGAATATACATTTTTAGATGTAGTATTTAGTCCTGAGTTTCTAACTGAAGCTAATGCTGTTAGTGATTTTAATAATCAAACTCGTATTATTTTAGGTGGTGATAAAATTCCTACAACTAAATTAAAACCAATATTTGCTAAAGCATTCCCAAAAGCAACTATTATTAAAACTGATTCAACATATGCTGAAATGGTTAAGTATGTTACTAATTCATTTTTAGCAACTAAAGTATCATTTGCAAATGAAATGCATCAGATATGTAAAGGTTTAGATGTTGATTATGATAAAGTAATTGAATATGCTTGCCATGATGATAGATTAGGTAAATCACATTGGGCAGTTCCAGGACCAGATGGTGATTTTGGTTATGGTGGACATTGTTTCCCTAAAGATGTTAAAGCATTAATTACAGTAGCTGGTGACTTAGAAATATTCCCTGAAATGTTAATGGCAACTGATTGTAAAAACAATGAAGTTAGGCAAAATCGTGATTGGGAAAAAATGAAAGGCCGCGCAGTCATCTAAAGACTCCCACATAAAAATTAGGTTACTCCAAATAGGGGTCGTATATTTACCAAGAATTTAAAAAAAATAATATATGACTAAAATTATAGACGGAATGATTTACGATAGCGAAACTGATAAGTGGGTAACTGTCGAAGAATACAACAAAGAATACGATAAAATCGAATGCTCAGCCGACCAAGATTGGGAATGGCATTATGCAAGTGAGTAAAGATTCCCGCGGAAAAATTTGGTTACCCGGGGGAGAGTTCGTATATTTACAGGGTAAATAAGAATAATAATTAATAATAAAGGTTATGTCAAATACAGTAAAAATAAAAAGAGGTCGTCCAAGTAAAAATGTAGGTAAAGTCGTTAGAAGATTTAAGCCAAATACAATGATGATGGATGATTTTAAATTCGATCCACAGTTATTTGTTCCAATGAAAACAGGAACTAAAATTGATGCATTACTTTCAAGTGAAGGTGGAATGATGAAAGGTACCAATGTAGCATTTGTTGGTGATCCTGGAGTTGGTAAAACTACTGTTTTATTAGATATACTTGCTAACATGAAAAAGAATGGTAGTAAAGTATTATTCATATCAGGTGAGATGAATCAGATTGATATGGTAGGTATGGTAAAACGTTTCCCAAAATTTGGTCAATTACCAATTTTATTTATGGGTGATTGGATTGAAAATGATCCATTAGTAATTTTAAAATCAATCCTTAGTGAAGGATGGGATTCAGTATTAGTAGATTCATTTGCTGAGTTAGCAGTTGCTGTAGTAGATTTTCATGGTGGTACTATGAAGAATGCAGAAACTAAATTATTAAATTTATTTGAGCAACATAATAAAGGTGAAAACCAAGAAAAAAGAAATACTAACTTTATGATTATTCAACAGGTTACTAAGGGAGGTGAGTTTGCCGGTTCAAATAGATTTAAACACATGATTACTGCAATGGCGCATATGAAATTTACCCCTGAAGGTAGTAGAGCTATTTGGTTTAGTAAAAACCGAAGAGGTGGTGAAATGAATAGACAACATTTTAGTTTAGATCAATCAAAGCATGTTGGATGGTTATTTACTGAACCAATGAACATGGGAATTTAATAAAAATATATGATAGAATATTTTAAATTTATAGAAGAAATGCGTGCTACAAGTAGTAGCACGCAAAAAGTAGAAATTATTAAGAATGCAAGTAGTGATATTCATACATTATTAGAATATACTTATAATCCATTTAAACAATATTATGTTACAAGTAAAACTTGTAAAAAAAATCACGATAAAATCAATCGAACTGAGGATTTAGCTCTATATGAGTTGTTAGATATGTTATCTAACAGGGAAGTAACAGGACATGATGCAATAGCTCTGGTAAACCGCTTTGCCGAGAATAAACATGACCCTCTTATTTACAAAATTATAGACAAGGATCTTGGCATTAGAGCCGGAGCTAAAGTCATCAATAAAGCAGTACCTGGGTTAGTACCTGAGTTCTCAGTCGCATTGGCTCAAGAATATAAAGGTAAATGTGATTGGGTAAATGAAGATTGGTATGCCTCTAGGAAATTAGATGGTGTTAGATGTTTAGCTGTTGTTAATTATGATGGTGAATGTACACTATATTCTAGAATGGGTAAAGAATTAACTACATTAAATAAAGTTAAGGAAGCAATTGAAGCAACAGGTATTATTAATACTGTGTTTGATGGTGAGATTTGTTTAGTAGATGAAAATGGTGATGAAGATTTTCAAGGTGTAATGAAGCAATTAAGACGTAAAGATCATCAAATTGAAAATCCTGTATTTATGATATTTGATATGATAAATAAAGTTAATTTTGATAATCAAAAAGGTGGTCCTGTATTAAGTCAAAGATTACAAGCACTAAGAGGATTCCTAACAGGCAGATATATTACAAATAATGTATTACGTTATTGTCAGCAATATATGATAACAGATGGTAGACATTTTGATCAATGGGGTCAAATAGCAACTGATAATAAATGGGAAGGATTTATGGTACGTAAAGATGTTAGTTATGAAGGCAAACGTAGTAAAAATTTACAAAAAGTAAAAAAATTCTATGATGCTGAATATAAAGTAATAGATTTTGATATTGATGATCATGAAGTAGTTAGAGATGGCAAATCAGAAACAATTAAAATGTTATCCCAAGTATGGATTGAACATAAAGGCCATAAAGTAAAAGTTGGTAGTGGTTGGACTCAAGATCAACGTTTACAGTATATGGATGGTTCAATTGTAGGTAAAATTATTACTGTTCAATACTTTGAAGAAACAAAAAATGATAAAGGTGGTATTAGTTTACGGTTCCCAACTGTAAAGCATATCCATGGTAGTAAAAGAGAGTTATAATTAAATTAAAAGTTATATATTTATGTTACAGACTATAAAAAGACCAACTATGAAATTAAAAATGATACCGTGTAGTAATTGTGGAGAACCAATGCCTGAATTAAGATTAACAAAAGCAGGTTTTAGTTATTGTGTTACTTGTTCTGAAAATGGATTAGGCGCAGGTAAAAAACATGGCATACCAGTTATGATGGGTGAAGGTGATCATACTTGGATTGAAACCGTTATTATGGATGATGATCAATTTGCTCAATACCAGAGAAATGAAAAGGCACTTAAAAACTTAGATAAATCAAACAAAGCAGAAATGAACAGGATTGATGATGATAAGAATATGATGGGTCCTGTTACCATAAAAACTATAGATGGCAAATAAGAAGAAATTCTTAAGTAAGGAACAAATAGTAGCAGCTCAAGGTGTAACCAAATCAAATATGGCTGCTGCTAGATACTTGCATGTATCTTATCAACATTATAAGAAATATGCTAAAATGTATAATTTATTTGAGGATCATAAAAACCAAGCTGGTAAAGGTATTCCTAAATTTTTAAGAGGACCTAAAAAAATGCCTCATATGTTAGAAATAATTGAAGGTAGAATGGCTGCTTCCTCATTTGATCCTGCAAAACTTAAGTACGCTCTTATAGAGCAGGGATATTTATTAGAGGAATGTTCTGTATGCTCATTTAAAGAAAGACGAGTACTAGATTATAAAGTACCACTTCTGTTACACTTCAAAGATAATAATTCCAATAACTATAGCTTAGATAACATTGAATTGTTATGCTATAACCATTATTTTTTAACAGTTGGTGACATTTTTAATAATAAAGATATTAAGCAGATTGAAAGTAAGCAAGAGCATTATGGGACATCTGAAAAAGTGGAGTGGGAGGTAGATGACTACCACTTACAACGTTTAAAAGAATTAGGATTAGATGAAGAAGAAGATGATACTAACCAATATATAAGTAGAATATGATAGAAATAATAAAACACATATTAGGATTTTGTGGAGAACACTGGCACCCAAACGTTTGGACTGCATTAGCAGGCTCTCCATTAATTGCATCAACCGTTTATTATGTAAAATGTAAATGTGGAGGATGGTTTAAACATACAAAAGATTGTAAACATGAAGAAAGCACGTTCAATAAATAAGAAACATCATAAAATTACTCGTGATTACGAAAAACAAAAAAGTAAGCATGTAGAAAAATTAGCTGATAAAATGCTTAAGAATGATGAAAAGGCCCAACAATTAAAGTCTAAGACAATGAAGGGTGATTTTCTAAAAAACTTTTAATATGAGAACAATATTATTATCAATCGTTATGCTATTGGCGACACCAACTTTAGTAGCACCAACATCAAATAAACAACCAGAACCTGAAGTTGTTAAAGAGAAAGTAATAGTAAAAAATATGGATTTGTTTCTTAATGATTTAGGTCATCAAGAATCAGGAAATAGATATGACATTGTTAATCGCTTTGGTTATATGGGTAGATATCAATTTGGTAAATCTACTTTAAAAACATTAAAAATTAAAGTAACTAGAGATGCTTTTTTAAATAGTCCTGATTTACAAGAATATGCTATGCAACAAAATTTACTTTATAATAAGAAAAAATTACAAAAATATATAGATAAATTTGAAGGTAAAGAATATAAAGGTATATTAGTAACTGAATCTGGAATATTAGCTGCTGCTCATTTAGGTGGTCCTGGTAGTGTTAGAAAATATTTTAGGTCAGGTAAAGTAGCTAAAGATGGTAATGGGATAAAAATTACTAATTATATGCAACGATTTTCAGGTTATCAATTAAATATATGATAGATATTTTTAATAAACAAGGTTATATTCATTTAAAAAATGTTATTGACCCAGCAGTATTAGCTGATACTCGTTATAGGGCAATTACATTAAAAAACAAATATAAAGAATTTGAGGGTCAACCTAGAGATAATGGATCTGGTACATTTTGGAAGGGGTTAGAGATGGCATCTACATTAGACCCAGAATTATTTAAAGCATATACTCATAGAGATATGTTACAATTAGCCAAAACTTATTTACAAGTTGAAGAACCTTATTTATTTAATGATCAAGTAGTTGTTAAACTACCAAATGAAGAATTTGTATTTGATCCACATTTTGATAATCAATTTGGCAAAGACCCTGAAGGAGCATTGAGGGGTGTCTTTAAAACCATCAATTGTTGTCAGATATTAACAAATATGCCTGAAGAAACTGGGCCATTAAGTTGTTTAAATCGCAAAAGTAATGAATGGGACTTGTTACCTGCTCAAGCTGGTGACATAGTTATAATAGATGGGAATACATTACATAGCTCAACTGCTAATACTTCAGCTAAAATTAGAGCACTATACGCCTGTGTATATTCAACTCACCCAATAGGTAACTTTGATAAAGGATATTATAATGAAAAGTTTAAATAAAGTAGTTTTATCGTTACAAGAAATATGGGCTGCTACTAGACCTAATGTTTTCAAAAATAAAAAAAAATACTCACGTAAAAACAAGCATAAAGCTTCTTTAAAATGACTTGGAATAGTGAACAATTGTTTGTATGTTGTTCATCGTTCTTAAAAATATTAAACACAAAAGGCAGCTTTCCTGGCTGTCGTTTCAATTAACCCGAATATTAACTAAAACAATTAAATTATGAGAAAATTGATTATTTTGTTAGCTCTTGCTTTTACAGTAACAGTTAGCGCCCAGGAAAAAGGTGATTGGTACGTAGGTACTGGTGACGTTGCAGATGTAGCATGGACTGAATGGTCTATTAGCCCTACAGTTGGATATGGATTTACAGACAAACTAATGGTTGGTTTGAATGTATCTCAAGTAGATTCAGCTGATGATATGGCTTTAGACATTCATGCGAGATACTTTTTTAAAGATTTCTTTGCATACGCTGCAGTTGAAGATTTCGATACTGACCTAATGAAGTTAGGTGTTGGTAAAATGTTTACATTCCACAAAAATGTATTCATCGATCCTAAAGTAGTATACGATGTTAACGCAAAAACAACAAATCTATCATTAGGATTTGGTCTTAAATTCTAAAGAATAGATTAAGATAGGTTAAAGATATATGCGAGGAGGCTTGGATACCCAAGTCTCCTTTCGTATATTTACGGGGTAAATAAGAAAAATAAAGGTTATGCCCATAGTAGAATTCACAAATTTAAACAAGTACGGAAACATGAGAACCCGTAGATTCTGGAGAGAAAGTTCCAGTCTATCATTTAATCCAAAAGGATTTGGTCCATTTGTTAATTATAGATTATTTAAGTATGATTATGAAGGACATATGTCACCAGGAATAGTAAAATTAGGTGGTAAAACATATATTGTTCCATCTTGGCAGGAGGTATTGCCTGAAACTAGATTAGAAGATATTAATTGGATTAAACCCAAAATTAAGAAAAAAGCAGAAACTGTAGTGGTAGAAACACCAAGTTCAAAAGGTGATAAAATGTATAAAACACGTTTTTACCCAGATACAGGTAATTATAGTTGTACTTGCCCTGGTACTTGGATGAGTAATAATAATTGTAAACACATTAAAAAATTAAGAAATGAGCAAGAAGGATAATAGATACGTAGTTACATTTGAAGCATATGTTTATGCTCCTAATGATTATATGGCTAGAAAAAGAGCACATGCTGTTAATGATTCAATTAATGCGATAATGAATGTTCAAGATTCTGATATCACAGGTATTGTTGAACAACCATTTGCTACTATGGGTAATAGAAAATTAGATGATATTTCTAAACCAGTAGATAAGATTAAGGACGAACCATTACCGTTTTAATATGGAAGGAGCAGATTTAGTACATAAAGCAATGAATGTAGGTTATAATATGTTAATGGGTAATGATACACCATTTGAACCTAATGATAGTGATGAAGTAGAAGATATGATATTCATTCCAGATCCAGAAATAACGGAATCAGAATTAGCAGAAGATTTACTTGAATATTTTATAATTGAAGAGGATTATGAAAAATGTGCAAATATAAGAGACGTAATTAAATTAAAAAAGGTTATAAATAAATTAATATGAATAAAACATTAAATAAAAATAGATTTAAAACATTAGGCAAAGCATTATCTAAAGTAGGTATTGGAATTGATTATCAAGTTGACTGGGCTGAATCTGTTGGTGGTGGAATTAAATATACAGACCAACCTAGATTAGGTTCAGGTAATTATAATGGTATAGAAGGATGGTACTTTACTAAAGACAATAAAACTAACTATACTAATAAAGAAAAAAAATTAATTAGAGATACTTTATTAAGTAAAGGGTTTAAAAGCAAAGGCATTTCTGATTATGAAGTAGAGTTTGATAATGATAGATCATACAGACCTAATATTAGTTTTATTTTAAATAAATAGTTATGAAAGAACTTATAGAAAAATTATATCAAATTAACGAAATTACTGATGAAGTAAGACAACAGTTATTAAACAAATATTACGGAAATGAAGAAGCATAGAGGTTGTGAGTGGGATAGTCCAATTTTTAGACAAATAATGGCTGAAAAACAGGCTAATCGTGGATCACATTCCACAACAAGCATGCCAATTAATGAATATAAAACTAAAAGAGGTAAATACAATGGCAGAGAACAGAGGTAGACCAAGTGAAAACGTAGTTAGGCTAGATAAATGGATGTTAGAAACAGAAGATCAAACATGGTATTTTGATAGAAGCAAATCAGAAAATGGATGTTATAAAGTAGTAAATAAATTTGAACCAGGTAGTAGATCACCAAAACCAAAAATTGATCAACGAATGTATGGTAAAAATTCACCTGTAGTAGTAGTGTTTAAAACATCTAATCGTTCAAATGCTAAGACTAAAATGAAAGTAATTAATAAAAATATTGATTATGTTTTAACATCTAAAAAACTACCAGGCATACCACAAATAGCTGAGTGGCTTGAAGTTGGTGTTGGTAGATCATTTATTGACAAATATAAACAAAAATATAATTTAGCTTAAGCTTTATATATTTATAATAAACAAAAAAATATTAACCAATACAATTAGATATGTTTAAAATTATAGGTTTAGTAGTAGTAGTTTTAGTAATCGGAGCAGCAGTTTATTACTTCGGGTTTTACAAAAAAGGTAAAATCAATGATAGGGATGGAGATTTTATTCCTGATGAAGTTGAGGATGCAGTTGAAGATGTTAAAGACGTTGCTAAAGAAGTAAAGCGTAGAGCTAAAAACGTTAAAAACGAATTAAAAGACGTTGTTGAAGCAGCTAAAGAATTAGGTAACCAAGTAGGAGACGTTGGTTCAGCTGTTAAAGGTAAAAAAAGACAAGGACGTAAAAAGAGAAAATAATATGAGTAAATATAACCTACATGATTTATTTGAAGGTATGAGCGATGAAGAATTTGCTGATGCACAAGAAAAGGATCGTTTAGAAGACCATCCTGAACGTGATAAAATTAAGGCTATCCAAGCATTATTAGCTAAAGAAAAAGAAATAGAAAATATTAAAAGGATGAATCCCAAAGCTGATACAAAATCACTTGAGAAATTATCCAAAATGGAAGAGGATTTATTTAGTAAAGATGGTGGCAATGAAGATAATGTAGATAATATTGACAAAGTAGCTAGTCCAAGTGCTAAAGGTACAGGATATAAAGCAGCTGTAGATTCTGAACGCAGTGAAAGTGGTAAAGAACAATCAGATATAACCCAAACAACAAAACCAATGTACGAAGATATGAGTTTAATGTCATTAGCTAAAAAATTAGGTATTGACGTAAAAGATCTAAAAGATCGAGTTAGCAAAATGCAATCTAAAGAAAAAGATGAAATTGAAGCTAGTGCTAGAGCATCAATGGCTGAAAATAAATCTTTAGGTTATTTAGATAAAGAAGTATCTAATCGTATTGAAGGTTTACTTAACATACCAATGAAAAAGAAATTCATGGATATAGGGATGGATTTAGTTCAAGATTTACTTGAAGAAGATCCATTTGATATAGATGATGTTATAACTCATTTAGCAAACGAATTAGGTGCTTATATGGATGATTTTTATAAGGAAGGTGAGAAATTAAATTCTATTGAAATTGATGAAAATGGTCATGTTGATGATTATGCTGAGGAAATTAAAGAAGACGATAAAATGAAATCAATGGATGCTGCAGCTAAAATGATCAAAGACAGAATATTAAAAGATATTCCAATGGATATTGTTGTAGATTTTGTTAAAACACATTTTGATGATATTAAAGGAATGGATAATAGTGAAATCGCAGATGAATTTGAAGAATTTAGATCAGTAAATTATGATTATATTGATGAAGATTTAAAATCACACTTCAATAGATTTAAATAAAATCAGGCACACATTTTAAAAAGAAATGCGCGGAACCATTTGGTTACCGCGCTTTTTTTTCGTATATTGGGGCATATAACACACTTAAAAAATAATAATAATGGTACAAATTCACGAAGAAATTGATTTAGTAATCAAACAAGCAAACAGGTACATTGAATTCTCTAATAAAAAGGGTTCATATAATGAGTTTGCTCATGATTTTCTTAGGTTCGCTAATCAAAGTAAAATCAACCAAAATTTCGCTTACACAGAACAGTGGTTAAGTGATAACGTTAACACTCACCCAGATCAAATGTTAGAGCAAATTCTTAATTTTGATGGTTTAATACAAGGTATTCAACAACAAACTAAAGATATTGATAATGAGAAATATAATCAAGCTCAACAATATTGGAATGAAGCTCAACAAAATTTAATTGACAGAGATTTATATAATGCTGGTAATTATGAGCAATAAAAAAAGACAATATAGGTCAAATCAAGGTAGAAGTCCTGAACAACAAAGGAGTAATAATATGGCTGCTTTTGTTAGTGTAGTAGGATTAATAATAATGTTTATAATAATAGCACTTACACAGTAAATTATATGAAATTTAAAAAACAGGTTTTGCACCATTGCTTTAGTAAAGCAAAGGAAATGATGGAATCCAACCAACCAGATAAAGCAAGAGATTATTGTGATATGGGAATTGGTTATGTAGCTTCTAAACGTGAAAATGGTTATGGAGCTAAGGATTTAATTGAAGATGTTAGAGTTGAATTGTGGTTAGAACGTTTTTGGATGTTCTTAGAAAATAATAAATTAATGTTAGGATAATGGAGAATAAATGGTTTGGTTTAAAATTTAATTTCAAATGGCCTCACGAAGGTATTTGTATTGGATTAAGTGTAGATTTTTATGATGCTACTGAAGATTTACCTTGGCAAAGTGTTGTATGGAGATTTTTCTTCCTTACAATAATTTATGATTTTGGTTATGGAGAGGATACTAAGGAAATATACAATAATCAATGATAGCAAAAGATTTATTTATAGGAATAGCAGCTTTTTTTGTAGCTCATGTGTTAACATTTTATCAATTAAATGGTCAATTTCTTAAATCAACTGATTGGTTTAGAAATAATACAGTTTGGGTAGCAGCAGCAGGTATTATATTATCGTTTTTCTATATTTGGGGAACTAAATATGCAGTACAAGGAATGGGTGGTTTACTATGGCCAGCTCGTTTTATTGGGTTTGGAGTTGGAATGATAATTTATGCTATAATGGTTAATTACCATTTTAATGAAGGTATTAATAGTAAAACATGGGTGAGTTTAGCATTATCTTGCTTACTAATCTATATTCAAGTATTTTGGAAAGTTAAATAATATGGGAGAAAAAACAATATTTAATAGGAATTGGAGAGTGAAAGTATTAAGATCTATGGTTAGGCAAAGAAAACTTACTCCTATGGAACGAATATCTAGTAGAGTAGGTTATATGGGAGCAGGATTTTTGATGGCTGGGCAATGGACAGTTGAACCCATTTTATTTATGGTAGGATTTTGTTGTGTATTATTTCAAGTTACAGTACGAAGACAATGGAATCTAGTTGTATTACAATTAAATGGTTTAGTAGCTTGGACAATTCATTTTTTTACAAATTTATGAGTGGAACAGAGATAATAGAACGATTAAAAAACGTACGAACAGACGTAAGTAACGTTGAATTAAAACAGGCCATGTTAAAGATAGATTACCTGATTGACGATATATTTATGTATAAAAATAACAGTTTATAATATGTTAAAAACCAACCAATCACTTACAACAAGTGCAATTTTAACTGAAACAAGACCTTGGGGTAAATTCGAGGTTTTATTAGATGATTCTGATGTTAAAGTAAAACGTATTACAGTTGATCCAGGCCAAAGATTATCATATCAATATCATGAAAAACGAAGTGAAGTGTGGACAGTAGTAAGTGGTATGCTTACTATTATTTTAGATGATGATAAGTTATTTAGAGGTAAAGGACAATCAGTTAGAATAAGACAAGGGGATAAACATAGAGCTTGGAATGAGACTGATACACCAGTTATATTTATAGAAGTACAATCAGGCACCTATTTTGGTGAAGACGACATAATAAGAATAGAAGATGACTATAAACGAAATTAGAGATAAAATATTAGAATTAAAATTAAAACATCCTTTATCAGAAAAGGATAAATTAAAATTACAAAAGTTACAACAAAAACTAAATGGTAAATAATTACTATAATCTAGTTAAGATTAACGATGATTTGTTACAGGTAATTAGAGATTTTAATCCTGAGTATTTTGTTAAAAAAGGTGAAAATAGAATTAACCAGAAATTTTTAGGTGCTTGGGTTAATTATTTAGGTGGTGATAGAGTAGTAAGGCAAGATAATAGAATATTGATTTGTAGAACAATAGAAGAACCAAAATGGGAAGAATTATAATATGAGTTTAAATTTAATTAACGGATTATTTTACGCTGAGTTTGAATTACAGAACATTGATAACCAAGCAGTTATAGATGAAGTTACTGATATTTATTTGAATAAAAATATTAGAATGACTGATGAGTTAGATGATTCTAGACCACATAGAGATGAAGTAGACATACAACATACGTTTTATGAAGATTGTCCTGTAACAGAAATATTAAAAACTAAATTTGCAGCTGAAATTAAAAAAATAACAGATAATAATTTTGGTGGTGATTCATATTACCTAGAAGAAATTTGGGGTCATTTTACACCACCCTTAGGTTCTACAATGGTTCATGACCATGCTGGAGGATGTGATGAAAATAATGGTACACAATTATCTTGGGTTTATTACCCACATCAACCTAAAGACGCAGGTAATATAAACTTTATAGCTAATGCAAATGAAGCTAGATTGTCATATGAAGTACCAATTAAACCAGGACATCTTTATTTATTTTCATCTTCATTATTACATTTTGTACCTAGAAATGCTTCAGGGCAAGATAGAATAAGTATAAGTGGTAATTTAATTGCAACACCTCAATTTACTGAGGTTGTAAGAGAGGATGATGATTGGGAAAATAATATTTGGTATTTTATAGGACGGAATGAAAAATTATTAAGGTAATGAGTAAGAAAACATGCGCTTGGTGTCATAAACCTACCAATTTACCAGAGGTATTTGCTGCTGAAAGCCCTATATTAGAGTGGTTTGAAAAGCGTATTGAGGCATATTGTGATAATAATAATGTAACTAAAAAACAAATATGGGGTGAAGATTCAGATTGGGGTAAAATAAACATCCCAGAACAATTTGAAGCTGAGTTATTAACATATGATAGCTTATTAGTAACAGTAGGTAGAAAAACAATATGTAAAGAATGTTTAGTTGAAGACCAAGTATTATGGGACAAGTATTACAATAATGGTGAAAACGGTGATTTTGAAATAACAATAGACGATTTAAAATAACAAATATGAAAATAAATAAAATTTATGTAATTAATTTAAATACAGATAATGAAGAAATCTGGCAAAAATTAAGAGATTTAAACATAGCACCAACTGAATGTTTTATATTAGACGCAGTTAATGGTTGGGAATTAGTTGATGGGAAAATTAAATCAGAATACAAGTATAAACCAGCTCATTGGTGGAAAACAGATTCTAATTTTAGTTTCTATAATAGAGAAATTACCCCAGGTGAAATTGGTTGTGCTTTATCTCACTATAAATGTGTTGAAGATGCTTATAATAATGGGTTAGATAATGTTATGATATTAGAGGAAGATTTTGTAAGTACAAATACATTCCCAACACCTCAAATGTTTGATGAATTACCTGATGATTGGAGTATGGTTTATTTAGCTAGAAACGCTATGAATCCAGAAGATGAAATTGATGTAACTAATAATGTCGTTAATGCTGGTTATTCTTATAATTGTCATGCTTATATGTTATCAAGAAAAGGTATGGAAGAAGTATTAAATTCTAAATTATTACTAAATTTAGTTGCTATTGATGAGTTTTATTCTGCTATGAATGGAACACATGATAGAAAAGATGCGATTGATGTATTTAGTGGTACTGGATTTAAACAATATGCTTTTAAAGAAAATTATGTTAGTCAAAACTCAAGTATAAAAGGTTTAACATCATTAACAGAATCACCTACAAGCATTAATAAAAAACCAGAATGGTTAAGTGATGAGATAGTAGCTAGAGCTAAAGAGGAAGTTAAAAATATTAAATCATTTAAAGATAGAAAAGAAAATGAATCATATAAATCAGTATTACCAACTAGTAAAAAACAAATTGGAATATTAGATGTTAAGGATTGGGATAAATGGACTAAAAAATATATTAACCCACAATTAGTAAATGGGGAATTTGATTTAATTACAGATGAACCAGCACCTCATGTTTATGTATTTCCGTTATTTACAAAATCATTTTGTGATGAGTTGGTATTATTAAGTGAAAAATTTGATTGGACAACTGATAGACATGAATTTTATCCTACAACAGACAATTTATTATCAGTATTAGGTATGGATAAGATTTATAACAAAGTAATAAACGATTATGTTAGACCTTATGCTATAGATAGATTTCAATTAGATGGTAAAGATTGGGATAAATTAAGAGACGAGTCATTTATAATAAAATACCCACATGATAAACAAGCACATTTAGGGGTTCATCATGACCACAGTAATATAACAACATTAGTTAATTTAAATCCAGGTGAATTTGAAGGTGGAGGTACGTATTTTCCTAAATATAAATGTAATGTAAATCCAAAACAAATAGGTGTAGCAACATTACACCCAGGAAATATAACACACAAACATGGTGCTAGACCAACAACAAAAGGTACTAGATCTGTAGTAGTAAGTTTCATTAAAGGCGCAAGCCATAAATAAATAAATTATGATAGTAGTAGACGATTTTATAAAAGACCAGTCATTATTAGATGACATTGAAAACGATGATTCATTTTTCGGACCAAACGGAAACTTTATGTGGTGGAATGGTTGGTGGAATGGAGAAGCAGATACAGTTAAAAAACGATTAATGGAATATATGTGGAGGTATCACTCACCACATGATTTTCCTAGATATAAATCAATAACAGGACTAATGGGGTTTGAATATTGGACAGGTGTTTATGGTGATGGACATCCAAATACAGGTTTAGGTAACCATTTTGATAAAGATGAAGAACATTGGTTAGCAACAGGTGGACAAAATGGAGGTGAAGTAATAACACCAGTTATAGGAACAGTATTTTATCCTAAACAACATTCATTTGATGGAGGACATTTAGAAGTATTCACAGATGGTGAAGATAAGGATCCAGAACGTATTGCAGCTAAGTATAATAGGTTAGTTATATTTGATGCAGGTAAACATTTACATAGAGTAACACAAGTATCAAATGGAGTGAGATATGCTATAGCAGTTAACTTATGGCAAAGTGAACCTAAAGCAGTACATTCAGGTAATTTTACAATTGAATAAATGAAAATACTAATTTGGGTAGGTTATCAATCTAAGTGGTTAAATAAACAGGATTGGATAGACAATGGACTAGGCGGAACAGAATATTGTTATATTAAGTTAGCCGAAGCATTAGTTAAAAAAGGTCATAATGTAGTTGTTAGTGGTCAAGTAGATGAAGCCGTTGTAGATGGGGTTCATTATATACCACTTGAACAATTAAAAAAACATCAATCACCTATTGGGTTTGGAAATGAAGGCGAATTAAGAGGCTATGATCATTATAACTTAGTAATAGCGGGACAATACATTCATTACTTCTTAGAATTAAAACGCAAGAAAATAACGTTTGATAAATCAATATTTTGGTTACATAATGAAGATGGTTGGTACAATTGGTATAGAGGAAATGTAATGAGAAATGATGATGTACTTGAGTCATTACAAAAAGTAGATAAGATAGTATGTGTAAGTAAGTTACACGCAAAGATAATGAAGGCCAAACTCAAAGCTCTCGGCAACACAACACATGATTTTACTACGTATATACAGTCAATTGACAATGCAATCGATTTAGATGATTGGAACAGCATACAAGCAAATAAAATTAAAGGTAGGATAATATGGTCAAGTGCTCCAGATCGTGGTTTGAAGACTATATTAGACAATTGGAGCGATTGGAAGCAGGTTAGACCAGAGTTAACATTAACAATTGCTAGTCCGCCTTATAGTGAGGATTGGGATAAGGGATTAATTGAGCAGGATGGAATTGAATGGTTAGGTAGCTTGAGTCCGAAGCGTTTGAAGCAGGAACAATACAAAGCCGAATATTGGATTTACCATAGTGATTATTTAGAAACGTATTGCATAACGGCTGTTGAAATGATGATGGCTAAAGTAAAATTGCTAACTAATGGGGCAGGTAATATAAAGAATATTATTGGTATGGGAGAAAGAGGAATGCTAACGGATGATAATCCAGCGACGATAAAGGAAACGCTTATACGTGATGTGAATGATAAAACGTTTGCAATGAAATGGAGTAAACAAACGGATAAAGCATACAATTGGGCGGTTAAACAAACGTGGGACATTAGGGTAAATGAATGGTTAGATCTGATAAACACGTTATAGAAGCGCTGGATATAATTTAATAGTGGTTACGTTGTCTTGGTTCTAGAGCGCGATTAAATGTTGTAATAAACGTGTTAAAACGCAAGTAAATGTACAATGTTAAACAAATATTTGCACGTGTGTATCTTTAAATATACGTCTGTCCCAATATCTAAATCTAAGTAAATCAAACGATAAAAATATGCTTATGTATGACAAGTTAAACGGTTGTTATATAGGATGAGGCAAAGCGGGTGTTAACCCTTGTTCATCGCGAGCCAACCCTCTTCGACTCGACAGTGATATACTTATGAACCGCAGTGTTCACAACGTTTCACAATGAACATTAGGGGATACTGCAATGAACCGCATGTTACATTGAATATAATGCAAACCTTCATAGACACATGCGTAAACATTTGGCTACCGTAGGAAATGTTCGTATATTTAGGTGTAAGTAAGTTAAGATGCCGGACTAGGTATGGGAGGAGTGCTACGATAATAATAGATATTCCAGCACCGGGTAAAGTACTATCCAATAATTACACAACAATACATTATAAATTAATACACACCTTAAACATTATGTTTACCACGGTGGACATCCTTACGTCCGTACTGAATACTATAATCTAAATGTCGTCCGGCGGTATATATGCCGCAATATTACTGATATATCCCATACGCGTTGATGTCCATATATGCGTGGATATGCGAGAAAAGGGTTGGGAGCCATTTATAGCTCGTACACGATCTTACACCCCGATTAGTATATACTTATATTTATGCATTTGAATAGGGATCTACATATGTATGGATATGGCACCAAAACTAAAACCTTCAAGTAAAGAGTATATCCGTGATAAGAATGGTAGGATGACTAATCGTTGGGTGATTAAACATTACACAATAGCCAGCACATCTACAGAAGATCTTAAAAAGTTCTACGAATCACAGAATTATTCCAGAAAAAAGAACGTTATTAAGAAAGAGTTATCGAGAAGAGGTATTACTATTTAAGTTTACCTTTATCCATTTCCCACTTTTATATAGAAAGTGATCGTTACCAACTTTTTTTCTAAATTCGTTTATGAATATCTCCTTGTTTTTTAAATTTTTCTCCATCGATTAAATATATACTTATATTTTCTCCACAACCGATTTAAATATTATACCGCCTCTATTTCTAGCTATTTGTCCTAACGACCAATTAATATCATCCGTTGTAACTTCCATTTCCTCATGTATTGGATTATCTATTCCCCACGTATACTCAATTATATAAGTCTTTTTCATTTAGTAATTTTGTTTCAATTCATTACCTACTAACTTCTCCACCGTCATTATCCTATTCTGAATATCATTTTCTATCCTATTTATCTCTCCCCTCTGTTCTATGTTCATTTTATTAACATCTTGAATCAATATATCCAGCCTCGTACTATCATTACTTATTCTTTCATTAGTTCTTGACAAATCCCTATATTGATCACCTTCCATTCTAGACCTAATATCTATCAGTTCACTTAAAGTTTCAGAATGTTTATGATCAAACTCCTCAAACTGTTTCTTTTGTATACTAACTAATTGTTCATGCATAAATGCCAACTTATCCTGCTTTGTTTTAGTTGTATTGGTGATGTAGGTGGTATATGCGACGGTGAGAATGACTCCGCCAGACATAAATGATAAAATAAATAAAAATACTTCCATTATTGTTGTGTTTTAGTTATAACTTGGTTCATTGTTAATTCTTCTTTCAAATACCCATTTTCAAATAATACGATGGTTGGGTAAAATTTTATTCCACCGGGCA
>VMHT01141238.1_pt1 | contig 25721 bp, 20 predicted proteins | sample 4693611 | NCBI WGS metagenome assembly VMHT01 (sample SAMN12280063, study PRJNA550983) | marine metagenome | isolation source: seawater sampled from same location over 5 years 0.02-0.2 micron viral filtrate | place: USA: collected off the coast of southern California halfway between the port... ...
ACCCAGTTCGTAGGGTTCGAAGCCAAAGTTTTTATAGGCTTGCTTAGCACGGTCATTGTTCTCCAGCACTTCTAGAGTCAGCTTCACGCAGCCACGGAATTCTGCCAGTGTTTTCACTTCTTCCAGCAGTTTACGCGCAACGCCCTGTCCCCGGTACTCTGGAATGACGGCTATGTCATGAATGTTCATTAGTGGCTTAGCTGCGAAAGTAGAAAAACCTTCCACACAGTTTGCAACGCCAACCGGGGTATCGCCATCGTAGGCCAGCAATGAAAAGACATGGTCTCTTTTTGCCATTTCATCTATCAGGTTTTCTTTCACTTCGTCTGAGATACCTTCGCCGCCGCCCATTGGGTCTTTGGCATAAGCGTCGAGCATAGCGATAACCGCGCTGCGATGTTTGGGATTATTGTAATCCGCCAGTGTTATTTCAATCATTCTTCCTTCGCTCTTTTGACAACGTTCTATAACGTAAATTGTTTCATCTGTTTTACGACGGGCTCGTAACAATGACAACTGATAACATGGTCGTTAACCATACCAACTGCTTGCATAAAAGCATAGCAAATGGTGGGGCCAACGAACTTGAATCCCGCCTTTTTCAACGCTTTTGCCATTGTTCTCGAGGCTTCGGTTTCCGTGGGGATTTCCGCTTGTGTTTTGTACTTGTTAATAACGGGCTTTCCGCCAACAAAAGACCATAACCACTGTTCAAACTTAATACCCTGCTCTTCCAGCTTTAAATAAGCTTCAGCGTTGGTAAAAATGGCGTCTATTTTCTTCTTACTGCGAATAATATCACTATTGGTGTACAGCGCTTCTTTATCTTCGTCACTCATTGCCACAATAGCTTGTGGGTTAAAGTTTAAAAAAGCATTCTCGTAGCCAGCTTGTTTGCGCAAAATGGTTATCCAGCTGAGACCTGCTTGCTGCCCGTCCAGGCAAAGCTTAGCAAAGAGCTCTTGCGGGTCACTGACTGGTCTGCCCCAGACATTGTCGTGATAAGCTCGGTAATCGTCAGCAGATTCACACCATGAACACCGTTCTGGCGCATTATTTGTCATGTCATCCCCTATAACCAAGGCGCTTCAGAGGGTATAATCTACGCATATTTTTCGACCATCGGTCAACCACAAATAACAAAGCAGAGAAAGCGTATGTCGAAATACGATGTAAAAACCTTTCAGGGGCTTATTTTAGCCTTACAAGATTACTGGGCTCAGCAAGGCTGTGCGGTAGTGCAACCGCTCGATATGGAAGTGGGTGCAGGTACATTCCATCCCATGACATTCTTACGCTCTTTAGGGCCAGAGCCTGCCAGCTTTGCGTATGTGCAGCCCTGCCGCCGTCCAACAGACGGCCGCTACGGCGAAAACCCAAACCGCCTTCAGCACTATTACCAGTTTCAGGTCATTATGAAGCCGTCGCCCAAGGACATTCAGGAGCTTTATTTGGGCTCTCTGGAACTGTTGGGCTTTGATACGCTAACTCACGACATACGCTTTGTAGAAGATAACTGGGAATCGCCTACTCTGGGCGCCTGGGGCTTAGGCTGGGAAGTATGGCTCAATGGTATGGAAGTCACCCAGTTCACCTACTTCCAGCAAGTCGGTGGTTTAGAGTGTCGCCCGGTTGCCGGCGAAATTACTTACGGCCTTGAACGCCTGGCAATGTATATTCAAGGCGTGGACAGCATTTACGACTTAGTTTGGACAGACGGCCCACGCGGTAAAATTCTGTACCGCGACGTGTTCCATCAAAATGAGGTTGAGCAGTCGACTTATAACTTCGAGTATGCCGATGTCGATGTTCTTTTTCAGCGCTTTGAAGACTGCGAAAAAGAATGTGAATTACTCATAGAGAAAGCATTGCCACTTCCTGCTTACGAACAAGTCATGCGAGCCTCTCATGCATTCAATTTGTTGGACGCCAGACACGCAATCTCCGTAACCGAAAGGCAACGTTATATATTGCGAGTACGTACCATGGCTAAGGCAGTTGCTGAAACTTATTATCAGGCACGAGAAGCGTTAGGCTTCCCTCTGGCCGACAAGAAAGCCGAAGACTAAGGAGAGCATAGCTGTGAATAAAGACAATTTACTGATTGAGTTAGGCACGGAAGAGCTTCCTCCAAAGGCTTTAAGAGCATTACGTGATAGTTTTAAGTCGGGCATACAAGCAGGTTTAGAATCGGCTGAGCTGTCTTTCGGGAGCATAGACGCTTATGCGACACCACGTCGTTTAGCGGTGCTTGTGAATCAGGTAGAGACAGAACAACAGGACAAAGTTGTAGAAAAACGAGGTCCTGCGGTTAACGTTGCCTTTGATGATGCAGGTAATCCGACCAAGGCAGCAGAAGGCTGGGCTCGCTCTAATGGCATTACGGTTGACCAGGCTGAGCGCTTAAAGACCGATAAAGGCGAATGGCTACTTCATAAAGCAACGGTTAAAGGCCAGTCTTTAAAGCAGTTAGCGCAAGGGTTTATTGAGTCAGCGATTAAGACACTGCCTATTCCTAAGCCCATGCGCTGGGGAGACAGTACGGCTCAATTTATTCGTCCGGTACACACACTGACAGTCATGCTTGGCGATGAACTCATTAATGCCGAAGTATTGGAAACTAAAAGCGCTCGTTTTATTCAAGGGCATCGCTTCCATTCCAAACAAGGTTTCGAGCTTGATCATGTCGACAACTACTTAAACAAGCTGCGTGAAGCGAAAGTAATCGCTAACTTCGAAGAGCGCATTGATATTATCCAGTCCGAAGTAACGCGCTTAGCAAACGAACTTGGTGGTCGCGTTATTCAGGACGATGATTTAGTCGAAGAAGTGGCTGCATTAGTCGAATGGCCAGTTGCTTTAACGGCAAGTTTTGATAAAGGCTTTTTGGACGTACCTAAAGAGCCGCTTATTGTCACCATGAAAGATGACCAACGTTACTTCCCGGTCGAGGACGGTAACGGCCAGTTACTGCCGCAATTCATATTCATTACGAATATTGAAAGTCGCGACCCGCAGCAAATCATTCATGGCAACGAGAAAGTCATTCGCCCTCGCCTGGCTGACGCTCAGTTTTTCTTTGAGTCCGACAAGAAGCTGCCTCTTGAGTCGCGAGTCGCTAAACTCGATTCGGTTCTTTTCCAGAAGCAACTTGGTAGTATTGGCGACAAAGCTCGTCGTATCGCTGAGTTGGCAGGGAAAATTGCGTCGCTTCTTAAAGCGGACGCTCAAGCAGCTGAACGCGCCGGTCTGCTGTGTAAGGCCGACTTGGTTTCCGATATGGTCTCAGAATTCCCCGAAACTCAAGGCGTTATGGGTAAACACTACGCGCTTAATGATGGCGAAACTGCCAGTGTTGCAGAGGCTATAGAGCAACACTACTGGCCTCGTTTCTCGGGCGACCATTTACCCGAAAGCAAAGAAGCGTGCGCTGTTGCGCTTGCAGATAAGCTCGATACCCTGGTCGGTATTTTCGGTATTGGCCAAGTGCCAAAAGGTGACCGCGACCCATTCGCTCTGCGACGTGCTGCACTTGGACTTTTACGCACATTGGTTGAGCGTGATTTACCGCTCGACTTAAATGAGCTTTTAGCAGCCTCGGCCGAAGGTTTTGGAGACAAGCTGTCTAACCAAACGGTAAAAGCCGATGTCTTCGACTTCCTGCTGGGTCGTTTCCGTCCATGGTATCAAGAGCAAGGTATTTCCGTTGATGTCATTCAGGCGGTGCTTGCTCGCTCTCCGTCAAAACCGGTCGATTTCGACAAACGCGTTAAAGCCGTTGAAACGTTTAAATCGCTGGATTCAGCAGAGAGCTTAGCTGCCGCGAATAAACGCGTAGGTAATATACTGGCGAAATCTAAGGAATCGATAGACGGTAAGGTTCAACCAAACCTTTTAAACGAAGCGCCTGAAAAAGCTTTGTATCAGTTGTTAGACGAAACAGAGCAAACGGTTAAACCGCTCATTCAGGACGGTAACTACACCGATGCCCTGACGCAACTGTCTAACTTGAAAGAGCCTGTGGATGAATTCTTCGAGCACGTCATGGTGAATGCTGAACAGGATGATATCCGGCTTAACCGCTTGAATTTACTGTACCGTTTACGCCAACTGTTCCTGGAAATAGCGGATATTTCATTACTGCAATAACTATTTAGTAGGCAAAGAAAAAGGCGGCTCCGGAAACGGAAGCCGCCTTTTTTGTATCATTACTAACTGACTAAACGTCTAAGTTTGCCACTTTAAGAGCATTAGACTCAATAAATGCTCGACGTGGTTCTACTTCATCACCCATGAGGGTTGTGAATAGTTGGTCTGCGCCAATCGCGTCTTCAATAGTTACTTGAAGCATGCGACGCGTTTCAGGATCCATCGTGGTTTCCCAAAGCTGATCCGGGTTCATCTCGCCCAAACCTTTGTAGCGCTGCACGTACATGCCTCGTTTGGATTCACTAATCAGCCATTCTACGGCATCGACGAAATGCGACACTGGCTGTTTCTTCTCACCACGCAAGACGTAACCGCCCTCTTCAACTAAAGAGTCAATTTCTTCACCCAAGGTGACAATTTGCTCGTAGTCTTTGGACATTAAGAACTCGTAATTTAGCGGGTAATCGGTATCGACACCATGCTGGCGAATGGTCGTTGTCGGTAACCACATCTTACGCTCTTCGTCTTCATGCAAAGAGATAGTATAAGTGGCTGAATCAACTTCGCGAGCGGTTAGGTCATCATTAAGTGTCTTAACCCAGCCTTCCATGTAGCTTTGATCTTTCAGGCGCTCATCCGTTAAACGAGGCGCATAGAATAAGCGCTGCAGGAACTTCTCAGGCATACGACGACTTAGCCGCTTAATGTTTTCTTGTGCCATTTGGTAACCATTTACTAAGGTTTCCAAACGCTCGCCCGAAATACCCGGAGCAGTCTCGTTCACATGCAAAGATGCATTATCTAACGCAAGGCTGGTCAAATAACGAATAAGTGCCGGGTCGTCTTTTATGTAAACTTCCTGTTTGCCCTTTTTCACTTTATAAAGCGGTGGCTGTGCAATATAAATATAACCACGCTCAATAATTTCCGGCATTTGGCGGTAGAAAAACGTCAGTAGCAATGTGCGAATGTGAGAGCCGTCAACATCCGCATCGGTCATGATAATAATTCGGTGGTAGCGGGTTTTATCCGGGTCATATTCATCTCGACCAATGCCGCAACCCATAGCCGTTATCAACGTTCCTACTTCCGCCGACGACAGCATCTTATCAAAGCGTGCTTTTTCAACGTTCAGAATTTTACCCTTAAGCGGCAGTATTGCTTGGTTCTTACGGTTACGACCTTGCTTCGCAGAACCACCTGCCGAGTCACCCTCCACAATATAGAGTTCAGAAAGTGCCGGGTCTTTTTCCTGACAGTCAGCTAATTTGCCTGGCAAGCCAGCGATATCTAACGCACCTTTACGACGTGTCATTTCGCGGGCTTTTCGCGCAGCCTCTCGCGCTCGAGCGGCATCAATAATCTTATTAATAATAAGCTTCGATTCGGTTGGGTTTTCTAACAAGTAGTCCGCCAACTGCTCGTTCATTGCTTGCTCAACCGCTGATTTCACCTCAGAAGACACGAGTTTGTCTTTAGTTTGTGATGAAAACTTAGGGTCTGGTACTTTCACAGAAATAATAGCGGTCAAACCTTCGCGAGCATCATCACCCGTCGCTGAGGTTTTTGTCTTCTTAGTGAAGCCTTCTTTTTCCATGTAAGCATTCAATGTACGCGTCAAAGCTGCACGGAAACCCGCTAAGTGAGTACCACCGTCGCGCTGTGGAATGTTGTTCGTAAAGCAATAAATATTCTCTTGGAAAGAGTCATTCCACTGCATACTTACTTCAACGGATATACCGTCTTCTCGTTCCGCCGCAAAGTGGAATGCTTTCTCATGAATAGGCGTTTTATTCTGGTTTAAGTAATTAACAAAAGCGGCAATACCGCCTTCGTATTTAAATAAATCTTCACGGTCATCGCGCTCGTCACGTAAACGAATACCAACGCCAGAGTTTAGGAATGACAATTCGCGTAAACGTTTGGCCAAAATGTCGTAATGAAAAACAGTGTCACTGAAGGTTTCAGCACTTGGCCAAAAACGCAGTTCAGTACCTGTTGAGTCGGTATCGCCAATGGGTTTAACGTCGCTTTCAGGTTCACCCATATGATAGGTTTGTTCATAAACCTTACCCTGACGACGAATGGTTAACTGCAGCTTTTCAGACAGAGCGTTAACGACTGAGACACCAACACCGTGTAAACCGCCCGATACTTTATACGAGTTATCGTCAAATTTACCACCAGCATGAAGTACGGTCATAATAACTTGAGCGGCCGACACACCCTCTTCTTCATGAATGTCGACAGGAATTCCACGGCCATCATCTTTTACTGACACGGAACCGTCAGAATGAATAGTGACGAGAATTTCTGAACAATGCCCAGCCAAAGCCTCATCGATAGAGTTATCGACAACCTCAAAAACCATGTGATGCAGACCTGTGCCATCGTCCGTGTCGCCAATATACATCCCTGGACGTTTACGAACTGCATCCAATCCTTTAAGGACCTTTATACTCGATGAACCGTAGTTATTTTCTTCCATAGTTATTATCTCGATATCATTCGTTTATTGCCCCATGTTCCACGTGGAACATTTTGGGCGATTTTTGAAATTTATCCGACAACTGCTTTCCAGTAATCGCTGTGACAAACACCTGCGCATTTAATTTTTCTAACTGCTGGCAAAACAATCGTTGATTATCCGCATCCAGTTCAGATGTCAGATCGTCCACTAAGTAAACGCAAGATTCGCCCTTAACAGACTGAAAATGCTTCCCTTGCGCTAACTTTAATGCTGAAACCAACGTCTTTAACTGCCCTCTGGACAATCTGTGTTTTACATCCACGCCATCGGCTAAAATTTTAATATCCGCCTTGTGTGGACCCACTGACGTAAAGCCATATTTCTTATCTTTCTCTGTATGGCTTTCTAAGGCCGAAAAAAGTGATTGGGTACTATCCCACCCTTTTTTTAGTCGAACCTCGATTGTAACATTTGAGAGGAAAGATTTCGCTAATTCTTGTATATAATCCGACAGTTCTTTCAAATAATTTTCACGACTGACACTAATGAGTTCACCATAGTAAGCAAGTTGCTCGAGCCAGTACTTATCTTGTGTTGCAGACGCTAAGTATTGCTTTAATAAACTGTTACGCTGTTTCAGTATTTGAGTGTAAGAAACCCAGTTTTTATAAAACGAATGTTCCACGTGGAACACTCCCCAATCTAAGAACTGACGTCTTAAACTAGGTCCTTCTAAAAGAATATCGACCGACTCCGGAGTCAAAAGCTGAACCGGCACCAAACGTGCGACCTCAGACATTTTTGTTGCGTTGGCATTATCTAAACGCAACGTCTGATCACCGGAAGTAGTCCGACGAACTCCTATCGAATGGTTTGCCGTACGACAAAATATCGTAAATTGATCCGTATGTTCATTTATCAGCTGCCGAAATCCGCCAGGTCGAAAAGAGCGACCAAAGCCTAATAAATAAATCGCTTCTAAAAGGCTTGTCTTACCGGACCCGTTACTGCCGGTAATTAAATTGATATGTCTATCAGGAGAGATAGCCACTTCCTTAAAGTTTCGAAAGTGGCTTAAATTGAGAGATTCAATAAACATCTATGATGATATTACAGGCGCATTGGCATTATTACATAACAACATGAGTCATCATGCTGCGGCTCAATCAATGCACTGCTGTTAGAGTCTGACAGTGTGAAAGATACCTGTTCCTCATCAATGTTGCTCATGACATCAAGTAAGTAACTAACGTTGAAACCGATTTCCAAGTCATCGCCCTGGTAGTCGACCTCAATAATTTCTTCCGCTTGCTCTTGCTCTGGGTTAGTTGCGGTAATGCAAAGCTCACCCGAACTTAAGTTTAAGCGAACGCCTCTGAATTTTTCATTCGATAAAATAGAGGCGCGACTGAATGCATGGCGTAAAATATCGCGGTCAGCCACAACCACTTTATCACCGCCGCTAGGTAATACACGACGGTAGTCAGGGAATCGGCCGTCTACTAATTTACTGGTGAACATAAGCTCAGGTGTTTCAACACGAATATGATTATTACCGATAGACACCGTAACTTCGTGTTCGTCATCGCCTAGTAAACGAAGTAGTTCAACCACCCCCTTTCTTGGAACAATCACCTGTCTTTGAGTTAAGCCCGGCTGGTCGATGGCACAGGTGCTCATCGCCAAACGGTGGCCGTCAGTTGCGACCGAGCGCAGCATACCGCTGTCCGTTTCGAACAACATACCGTTTAAATAATAGCGAACATCCTGATTTGCCATGGAGAAATGTGTTTTCTCCATTAAGTCTTTTAAAATACCTTGCTCTGTCACCAGCTGGATATCGCTTTTCCAGTCGTCAATATTCGGGAAATCATCAGCAGACAGGGTGCTGAGTTTAAATTTACTGCGGCCGGATTTTACGGTTGCGCTGTCGCCTTCAGCAGTAAATTCAATAACAGAGCCATCGGGTAAACTACGCACAATGTCCACTAGCTTTTTAGCTGGCACTGTTACCGATGCATCCATATCTGCCGACTCTAGCGCTACAGACGACACCAGTTCTACTTCCAGGTCCGTACCTGTCAGTTTCAACTGACCGTTCTCAACCTGTAACAATAAGTTAGCAAGAATAGGTAAAGTGTGACGTCTTTCTACTGCGCCACTAACAACTTGCAGTGGCTTTAAAAACGCATCGCGATTGATAGAAAATTTCATGACTCATTCCCCTGTAATGACGACATGCTTAAGACGACAACGTCCGTATTAAATTACGATAATCTTCTTTTATGTCGTTCTGAGCATCTTTTAATTCTTGTATTTTTCGACACGCATGGAGCACAGTTGTGTGATCCCGACCACCGAACGCGTCCCCTATTTCCGGCAAGCTGTGGTTGGTCAACTCTTTAGCTAACGCCATTGCTAATTGCCTTGGCCTTGCCACCGATCGGCTACGACGTTTTGACAGGATATCAGCCAACTTAATGTTGTAGTACTCAGCCACCGTCTTTTGAATATTATCAATAGTAACCAGTTTTTCCTGCGCTGCGATAAGGTCTCGTAATGCTTCTCTCACAAAATCGATGGTTATTGGACGACCGGTCAGTTGGACATTTGCAACAACTCGATTCAAAGCACCTTCTAATTCACGAACATTGGAACGTAGTCGTTTTGCGATAAAAAACGCTACTTCATGCGGCATATTTAAACCACGTTCTTCGGCTTTGCGCATTAAAATCGCCACCCGCGTTTCCAGCTCCGGTGGCTCTATGGCAATGGTCAGTCCCCAACCAAAACGTGACTTTAAGCGATCCTCCACCCCTTCTATTTCTTTCGGGTAATGGTCGCTGGTCATGATTATTTGCTGATTTCCCTCCAGCAGAGCGTTAAAGGTATGGAAAAACTCTTCCTGAGACCCTTTTTTATTCGCAAAAAACTGAATGTCATCAATTAGCAAAGCATCGACCGACCGATAATAGCGCTTAAACTCGTTCGTTGAACTATTTCTGATGGAGTTAACCATGTCCTGAACGAAACGCTCTGCTCTAATATAGAACACTTTGGCACCTTTTTTATGCGCCATAATGCCATTACCGACAGCGTGTAATAAGTGCGTCTTACCGAGACCCGTACCACCGTAGACAAATAACGGGTTATAGACACCACCAGGGTTCTCAGCAACCTGAATAGCTGCCGCGCGCGCTAACTGATTCGATTTACCTTCAACGAAATTATCGAAGGTGTACTCTGGGTGGATATTGCTTTCAAATTCTTCCGCGGACTCGTTACTACTTCCCGAAAAACCGGTCGCTTTTTTACGAACAGCTGCTGCTCGCTTTTGCACCGATGCCACTGAAGAAGAGCGGCCGTTAGAGACTTCACCGACTTTCAAAACCACATTCGGGGCGGTTTCACCATTACAAAGGTTTGAAAGGTAGTCGTTAATGGTTTTTAAGTATTTGTCGCGCACCCAGTCAACCGAATAGATGTTCGGCGCAAATAAGGTAAGCGTGTCACCGTTTTGTTCGGCTTGAAGTGGTCTGATCCACGTGTTGAACTGCTGTAACGGAAGCTCCGATTGCAGTCGCTCTGCACATTGTTGCCAAAGCGAATTATTCACACTCTTCTCCTGGATCGTTTATTTATTATAGTATTCATCGATTGTACTTCAGTCATTCGCTTTCCGCTAGTCAAAATGCGTTGAAAACGGCATAAATAAAGGATTTTTTTATTTTATAAAGAGCTATAACTCTGGCTCATATTTTGCTTTAAAAGCGCTATTACAAAATAAACAAAAATTAGAAAAAGTGCATAACTCAAAATTTATCCACATTAAAGAAAACTTAACCGATATAATTGTGGATGACGTCAATTTGCGAAAATCGTCAAAAAGTCAGCGAAAAAGGCTAATAAATGCACGCGTAGTCGTTGACTAGCGGGTAAAAGATCGGTAAGATCCGCGCTCTAAAAAATTCCCGTCACGTTTGGTTTCAACTTTTTCGGCCAGCGTGGGAACTAGCAAACTGACCGATGGAAGATTAGTTATGAAAAGAACATTTCAACCAAGCGTATTAAAGCGCAAGCGCTCTCACGGTTTCCGTGCTCGCATGGCAACTAAAAACGGCCGTAAAGTATTGGCTCGCCGCCGTGCTCGTGGTCGTAAAGTATTGAGTGCTTAAGAGTATCTCATACGGACGGGAGTTACGTCTGCTAACTCCCTCTGACTTTCAGACTGTATTCTCAAACCCTCCTGTAAAAGCTGTCACTTCTCACATTACTATGTTGGCAACGCCCAACACGAAAGGCCATCCTCGCATCGGCGTTACTATTAGTAAGAAACGAGCCAAACGCGCTGTTGATCGCAATCGTATAAAACGCCAAATGCGCGAGACTTTTCGCTTAAGCCAACATAAACTACCGGCTTTTGACATTGTTATTATTGCCAAGCCAGGTATCGTTGAGCAAGATAACGCCGCTTTACGGGATACGTTGAATTATTTATGGCGAAAATTAGCAAAGCGCTGCGTGCAGTACCAATCGCGCTAATTAAAATCTACCAATGGGTCATAAGTCCGTTACTTGGACCGCGTTGTCGATTTTATCCGTCATGTTCACATTACGCCTGTGAGGCTATTGAAAAACACGGTACAATCCGTGGAGTTTTTCTTGCCACCAAGCGAATCGGTAAATGCCATCCCGGTCACCCGGGCGGTTACGACCCCGTCCCTCCTTGCGAGCAAGAACAAAAAGCTAAAACAGAAAATAACAGTCAATCATTAACGAAACAGCCAACAGAGACGAAATCACTATGAATTCGCCACGTTCAATATTATTTATTGCCTTTTTAGTGGTGTCATTTTTCCTTTACCAAAATTGGGTTGTGGAATCGGCACCAGGTACAACGGCTCCAACAAATTCTGAGTCTACGCAGCAGCAAGCTGCTGACAGCGCAGGCTCAACTGACGTTCCAAGCGGTTCGGTTGCTGCATCCAGCGATGTGCCTGAAGCCGAAGGTGTACCGAAGACGTCAAGCGCTACTACTATTCACGTTGAAACCGATGTACTAGACGTTCAAATAGATACGCGTGGCGGCGATATTGTTTCTGCAAAATTGCTGCAGTTCGCAAAAGAGCTCGACTCTGATAAACGTTTTCAGCTACTGCAAAACGAATCAAACGCCGTTTATATTGCTCAGTCTGGATTAATCGGTGCTGACGGTATCGATAATAAAAAAGGCCGCGCCGTATACAACTACGAAAAAACCGATTATTCATCGACGTCTGAAAAATTAGAAGTGCCTTTGACTTACACAACTGACAACGGCGTGGTCTATCGTAAAATATTCACCTTTACACCGGGTCAATACGACGTCGATGTTCGTTTCGAAATTGAAAACAACTCTGCTGACACCTTAAGCACTCAGTTTTACGGTCAATTAAAGCGCTCGATGGGAACTGGCGAAAGTGGCAGCATGATAATGCCAACCTACTTCGGTGCCGCGTATTCTCACGACGACGACAAGTTTGAGAAATATGACTTCGAAGATATGCAAGATAAGCGTTTGGATGTCACCTCTCAAACGGGTTGGGTTGGAATGCTGGAGCATTACTTTGTTTCTGCGTGGATTCCAACGCAACAACAAACTAATCGTTTATTCTCGCGTGTGGCTAATGGCTCGCAAGCTATTATCGGTGTTATTTACCCTGCGACCCAAGTAACCCCGAATAGCACTGAAACTATTGAATCTAAACTGTATTTAGGTCCGAAAGACCAGGACTCAATGGCGCAGTTGGTCGAACATCTGGATTTAACCGTCGACTACGGCTTCCTGTGGTGGTTAGCCCAGCCTATTTTCAAATTACTTCAGTTCTTACAAAGTATCGTTATTAACTGGGGTCTGGCTATTATCTTAACCACGGTTATTGTAAAAGCGCTGCTATTCCCGCTGACCAAAGCACAGTACGTGTCTATGGCGAAAATGCGTATGCTGCAGCCGAAAATGACTGAGCTTCGTGAACGTTACAACAGTGACCGCCAGAAACTGTCTCAGGAAATGATGAAACTGTACAAAACAGAAAAAGTGAACCCACTTGGTGGTTGTTTGCCAATGCTGTTGCAGTTACCTATCTTCCTGGCACTTTACTGGGTACTTCTGGAAAGCGTCGAATTGCGCCACTCAGAATTCATTTTCTGGATTCAGGACTTATCGACAAAAGACCCTTACTACATACTGCCTATACTAATGGGTGCTAGTATGTTCCTGATGCAACGTCTGCAGCCAACGCCGGCAACAGACCCTATGCAACAGAAACTGTTCCAGTATATGCCTGTTGTCTTTACCGTATTCTTCCTGTGGTTCCCATCAGGTCTGGTACTGTACTGGTTAGTCAGTAACTTAATTACCATTGCACAAATGCTGATTATCTACCGTGGGCTAGAGAAGAAAGGCATGATGGTAAGAGGTAATAAGAAGAAATAAGCATGATAGAGAGCAACATGGAGGATACCTTTAGCGATGACACCATAGTCGCTCAAGCGACACCACCCGGTCGCGGTGGTGTTGGTATTGTCCGTGTTAGTGGTTCAGCTGCCACCCAGGTCGCCGAACGGCTATTAGGCCACTGCCCAAAACCTCGTAAAGCAGAATACCTTCCCTTTTATGATAGTAACAACGAGTTACTGGACGAGGGTATAGCGCTGTTTTTCAAAGGTCCTAATTCCTTTACCGGTGAAGACGTCTTAGAACTTCAGGGGCACGGCGGACCGGTATTAATCGACATGATCATAAAAGCGATACTGGAAATGCCTGGTATTCGCCCTGCTCGCCCCGGTGAGTTCAGCGAACGAGCTTTTATGAATGACAAGCTCGACTTAACTCAGGCAGAGGCCATTGCCGACCTTATCGACACCAACTCCGAACAAGCCGCAAAAGCCGCATTACAAAGCTTAAAAGGCGAATTTTCTCACCGGGTCGATCAGCTCGTTGATGCGGTTATTCATCTTCGTATGTATGTCGAAGCTGCTATCGATTTCCCCGATGAAGAAATCGACTTTTTAAGTGACGGCAAAGTCGCAACCGATTTAGCCGACATTATCGACCAGCTGTTCCACATAGAACAAGAAGCCAAGCAAGGCACACTCATGCGTGAAGGCATGCGTATTGTTATTGCTGGCCGCCCCAATGCCGGTAAATCGAGCTTGTTGAATGCGCTCGCCGGACGTGAGTCGGCCATAGTCACAGAAATTGCAGGCACCACTCGCGACGTATTACGTGAGCACATTCAAATAGACGGCATGCCGTTACATATTATTGATACGGCCGGTTTACGCGAAAGCCCGGATCAGGTAGAGCAAATAGGTATTGAACGTGCCTGGGACGAAATTCGCCAAGCCGATCGTGTACTGTTTATGGTCGATAGTCAGGAAACCTCGGCAATACACCCTGACGATATTTGGCCGGAGTTTTTTGCCCAACTGCCCGACGACATGCCTTACACCGTTATTCGTAACAAAGTCGACTTGTCCGAAGAGCCCACGGGTATTGACGAACATAACGGTATTCCGGTTGTTAATTTGTCAGCAAAAACAGGTCACGGCATAGAGCTGTTACGCGAACACCTGAAACATTGCGTCGGTTATAATGCAACTTCGGAAGGCAGCTTCATGGCACGCCGCCGTCATTTAGACGCACTTGCCAAGGCAAAAACACATTTGCTGCAAGGTCAGGAACAATTAGAAGCCAATATGGCCGGCGAAATACTCGCAGAAGAGCTACGTTTAACGCAGCAACACCTAAACGAGATAACCGGTGAATTTACTTCTGATGACCTACTGGGCCAAATTTTTGGGTCGTTCTGTATCGGGAAGTGAAACTGCCAAAAAGATCGAAAAGCATCCAATCAAATACAAATAAGACATTGTTTTATAAAGAAATTTATTCTATTTCTTTGCAAGCAGTTTGATCCGTTTTGCCCCCTCTTGCTCCGTGTGTGCTCCGAGTATAAGTTTTCGGAGCACTCGGAGCACAAAAGGAGCAAAACATGAAAATCACTATCCAAAAACGCGAACCAGACAAGAACGGCCACCGTGCCTTGCGACTGGTCTACTATCACGGTTCCAAGACGGGTCAGAACGGTTCTCGGGCGCAGAAGCGCTCATATGAGCCCCTGAACCTGTTCCTCTACGACAAACCCCGCCTTCCGGCGGAGCGTGAGCACAACAAGACCGTGAATCAGAAGGCTGAGGCCATCCGGGCAAAGCGGCTGTTGGAAATCGAGTCGTCACGACATGGCTTGGATGATCGGACCAAGCTTTCTGCCAGCTTCTTCGATTACTTCGATCAACTGACTGACGAGAAAGCTTCCGGAAGCAAATCCAACCATTCGATCTGGATCTCCACCCGTCATCACCTGCACCGCTTCCATGGCTTGTCTGAACTGACCTTTGAACAAGTCGATAAGCGATTCCTGGAGGGGTTCCGGCACTACCTTCAGCATGAAGCCACCACCAAATCCGGTACCAAACTGGCCAAGAACACGACCAGCAGTTACTTCAACAAGGTTCGGGCTGCGCTCAACCAGGCCTATCGGGATGGCATTGTCCGTGACAACCCGGTTCAACAGGTCAAGTCCATCAAGCCGGAAAACACGAAGCGGACTTACCTGACCCTAGAAGAGGTCCGGGCTCTAACCAAAGCCGAATGCCGGTATGAAGTGCTGCGGCGGGCTTTCCTTTTCTCCTGCACCACAGGCCTTCGCTGGTCAGACATCCACAAGCTGGTCTGGGGTGAGATAGAGGAATTCGCCGATGGCCACTACCGCATCATTTTTCGGCAGAAGAAGCTGGTGAACGCCGGGAACTCACTGCAATACCTGGATCTTCCAGACTCGGCTGTGAGATTGCTAAACCTGGAGAATCGCGGCAAGCCGGGTGATCGCGTATTCAAAGGTCTGAAGTATGACTCCTACACCAACGTTGCATTGGCGCAATGGGTCATGCGAGCGGGTATCACCAAGAGTGTGACTTTCCATGCCGGACGGCACACCTTTGCGGTCAATCAACTGGCCAGGGGTGTGGATATCTACTCGTTGTCCCGACTTCTGGGCCACAGCGAGCTCAGAACGACGGAAATCTATGCGGACATACTCGAAACTCGCCGTACAGAGGCCATGAGGAGTTTTCCTGACATATTTGAGGAGACACTGGACGAGGTTGGGGAATGTGCAGCCTAAGTGACGAGAGGGGCTTTCAAAGCCCCTCTTTACACCTGCCCCACATCAAACGCTCCGCCGTCCTGGTCTTCGATGGCTCACCAGGTGCTGAGCAGCCGCCTTTTCGATCTCGTCCGCCGTCGCAATCCGATTCGACTGGAGCCACTTCAGAATATCTGCACGGCGAAAGAAAATCCGGTGACCATTTGGTTTGAAATGAGGGATCTTCTTTTGGGAGGTTAGCTGGTACAGGGTGCTTTTCTTTAGCCCAGTGTATTCCGCACACTCCTCAAGGCTCATGATCTCCTTGTCGGCCTCCGGCGCCTTGCTATCATTGATATGGTCTAAAATGATTTTTTTAAGGATCATCATGTCCTGCAATACTCGCTGTAACATTTCTTTTTCTGTCATCGCTCTACCCCTACACCGCCATAACCAAAGTGGGAAAACTGGGAAATTGGGAACACCACGTCAGTCCTCATGTTCAACCCTCTCCAGCTCTTCAAGTTGCCGCCTAACTTGGTCAGGCCTGAGCGCGAAAAACCGCTGTAAATCTCCATTGACCCTGGTTTTGTAGGTCCCCCGAGAACGCTCATTACTTACCAGGCAGTCACGCTGTAACAGCACTTCCACTTCCCTCATGTAATGGGTTGGCAGCCCGAGCCGCTTCAGGAAGTGCGATTTATAGATCAACCACAACTCGCGCCCATCGTGTGAGCGTCGAAAACCAGCACCCCCCTGGCCACTCGCTTGTTCAATATCACTGAGACTACGCTCCCAGACTTTCATTGCCCGCTCCAGCGCTTTGAGAAGCCGGAATTCCTCAGAGTTTCTGGAGTGGCCTCTATTATCCAACCAAGCCTTCAGAGTTCTGTGGACTGCCGATAGAGACTCCTCTTCTGACCATGGTAGGATGAAATTTCTGCTTCCGAGACAAAGTGCTGCACCTATCAAGGCAAACCGCCGGATGACACGTTGCACCTGGGATGCCATCTGATCGTTTGCCCACGCACCGCTCAAACGACCAACCTCGTGATTTAGATACTGACTGAGCTCAGTGTGACGCTCGGTCAGTAACGAAACCCACTCCCGAATGACAGAGCCGTGGTAGCGCTGACAAGACGATTTAAGCTCGTCCACAAATTGTTGAGGATGCTTGTGACCATGCAATTCGTCGAACGCACCGTAGGTCCCAAACACTGGGAGCTCCACCAGGCGTATTTGCTGACCAGCGCGTAACGGTTTACCGATCTGCTGAAGCAGCTCAGCAATCCAGACTTCACCGCTACTCAACACCAGCGTTCGCCAGTGCGACGTTGCGGCCAGCTCGCCGGAAACGTTTGCGCGTAGCTTCCCTGAGCCGTTCATGATCTGATATATCGCCGTATCGATGTCTTCCGGACGGGCCATACCGATCTCATCCAACGGCAGCAGCATGTCGTTGTGCTCTGAAGAGACTGCCGCTAATCCGTTGCTGGTTGAGATCCAACTGCGGACATAGCGGTTGTTCCCGTAGACGCTGGCTGCCAATTGCAACAAGGTCGTCTTCCCAGTCGACGATGTTCCAACCAGATGGATAGCGCCATTTTCCATCCCAGCAGATGCAATCAGTGGCGCCGCCAGTGCCGTGCCAATGCTGAATATTGCTAATGGATTGCCTCGGCATAGCTGCCCGACATAGGTCTGCCAGTCGCTGAGACTTCCATACTCCTCTAACGTCGGAGAGCCTGATAATTGGCCTACGAAATGGTACGGTTCTTCAGCTGAGCCGATCGTCCAGTTACTGGTGGCAAATACTCCACCGTGCCAACCCGTTCGATTAACCACTGTCGCCGGTTCGGCCAGAGCCATCTGTTCCAACAGATAGTGCTGAAGCCGGCTCCAGCTCGCCTGCCCGGGTGTCAGTGGATAACCGGTATCAACCAGCATATCCCGTACCTGCCGGGCATTGTCACTGTTGAGATCTCGCGCATACACGACCTCGCGTAACTTCACACCATCGAAATTCTGCCATTCCAGCAACGCTCCGTGCCCGTGCCGTTTGTCAGTTAGCCTGGTGCGAGCCATTACCTGAATCCAGCCACCGACACGCTGCCAATGGTCCCCTGATAAGGCATAGAGCCCGTCATCTTGCAGTTTGTATTGCATATCACGCAGCCCCTCTCACAGCTTGTCCAGCCACGCTTTTACATCCTGGTAGCGAAAGCGAACGGCTCGGCCATTGGGATTTGGCTTCACTGGTGCCGGAAACCGGCCTTGCTTTACGTAGCGCCGTAAAGTTGCCTGTGACATTTTCAAAACAGTGCAAACTTCCTCATAGGTCAGCAAACACTCTTTTGAGGTGGTTATCTGTTTCTTCATGACTACTCCTGATTTTTTGTGAATCAATCGGGGGTAATCATCGGAAATATTCGTCTTGGGGGAGAACCGTGGAATTGCCCTTAAAGGGCACAAAGGCGAGGGTGGATGATAACTTGTTGATAATTAATAGATAAAAATCAAAATAAATTAAAAAAACAAGTCATTACTGGAAATTTATGGCTTGCGCGAGTGGATTTTGCGCATTTTATGATCAAATTAGCTATGTGTCTTTCACATGTGAAAGTCAGTGCTCGTTATCAGCTGCATTTTTTGATGCACTGAAACTGATAACCACTTTCTACATCAGCCACTAACCTGAAAATGGTAGCTGTTTACCATCTGACACTTCGGTAATGCCTATTCCCGCTAGAAAGCCGAAGAGCAGCGAACAAAAAATCAATGACAAGGTAAACCAAAATAGTACACTTCGTTTTGTAGCTCCCATTGCCATAGCAAATGCGGCCGCAGCATGGACCCCAATAAGAAAAGGACCAAGAAAAGCTAAGCCAGGAACACCGAACTTTTCAAGAATTCGGTGTTTTCTGTCTTTACGTTCAGGTACGGATTCAGCTATATCATCAGTTTCAGATTTTTTTAGCCAACGGCGGACAAAAGCAGTTACTTTTTCACTGGCGTAGATAATCGGTAGTAAAGATACAAGGTTGCCGATAAAGCCAACCATAGCTGCGGGGAACCACGGCAAACCGGCCACTACTCCTAAAGGTACGGCAATCCACACTTCCAGAACCGGAATCGCGGCCCCAACAAATACACTTACATAAAGCATCAACTCATTCATGAAAAAGTTCCTACGCGTTCGCGCTCTTTTTATTAAAAAACAGTACATACAGGCTTGGAACAACGATAAAAGAAGCCACGGTTCCCGAGATAAGTCCGCCCATAATTACAACATTAAACGATCTCCATAAGGGATCATTCGCTATGAGTAACGGAAGAAGTCCAAGTATCGTTGTTATTTGGGTTAACATAATTGGACGAAATCGTTCCATCAAAGCCGATTTAAGGGAATCGAGCTCAGATTTCCCCGATTCTTTTTCAATATCGACCTGCTCAATAATTAACATAGCATTCGATACAATAATCCCTATTAAGGCGAATATGGCCAGATTCGCCATAAAATCGAAAGGAAGACGGAAGATAACCAGCGCGAGCAGCAAGCCGATGGCACAAAAAGGTACGCTCAAGACGATAATTGTCACTTTTCTAAACGAATTATACTTATAAATAAACAGTATAATCATTGCTAAGATACACAATGGTAAGAAAGCAAATATCGCTTCTGCTGTAACTTCACTTTCTTCAATCTCACCACCAAACTGTACTTGAACGCCAAATTGCTCTTTTACTTCATCAATAGTGTTTGATATGGAGTTAACTAATTCTTTTGATGTCATTGAAGGATTCAATGCTGTCACCGTGACCGTCGGTGTTAGGTTGCGCTTCTTAATAAGTGACGGATCATGCCTGGTTTCAATGATCGCTATATCAGATAGATATACCGGTTTAGACGAGGACTCGGGGAATACTTGGATATTCTCCAATTGAGATAATGATAAATTCTCCGATAAATTCGTGCTCAGTACGATTGGAATTTGATACTCGCCCTCCCGAAGTACTGAGGCATTTTCTCCCAAACTATGTTCACGGAGTGCTAATAAGATATCCTCACGAGTCACCCCTGTGGATAGAGCTGCGGGACGATCAACCTTTACCAGAAAGTTCGTAACGGAACGTTCCCAATCTTGCTTTACGTTAATAGTGTGCTCTACCTCGTTGAGAGCTCCTTGAATAGCATCTGAAGCCTTTAGAATATTCGATTGCTTGTTACCAATAAGACGAATAGCGGCCTCTCCTGGCGGCGTGGAACCCATAAAGAACGGGTTGATTTCGAGTTCGGCAAAAGGATACTCAGGAGGCATTTCTGCTCTTAGTTTATCGACAAACTCGCTGACAAGCGTATCTTTGGTGACGTTTACAACAAAATATGCCGAATGAGGTGCTGGTTCAGGAGGGTTTAAACCAAGGATAAAGCGCGGTCCGCCTTCACTTACATAAGCTGTTGCACCTGTAATTTCCGGGAACCGATCATCATTACTTAGCCACTGAGTCATCTCTTCAGCTACAGCAGCCGTTTGTTCCGCTGGCGTGTTCGCTGGCAGCTCAACAGAAATCTGTAGTTGAGAACGTTCTGAAGGCGGGAAGAACGCCTCTGGGATGGTGCTTGACACAAACAATGCCACTACAAGACTTAAAACCGAAGCACTTAGAAACAACTTCGGACGCGAAATAACCTTGTCCCAAAAGGAAGACATTACGTTCATTACATAGGAAGGTTTACCGCCAGAGATCCCCCGGGTCTTGGACGATTGATTGATAAACCATTTAGCCATGATTGGTGTTAACATCGTAGCGACAAACCATGAAACAAGCAGCATCACACCAATGACAATAGTTAGTGTCTGCATATAAATAGCAGTAATATTGTCAGTGAACACCGGGGGAGCAAAAGCCAATATCACGGTTAAACTAGCAATAAGAATGGGCGTCCCCAGAGTCTTTCCCGCAGATAAAGCAGCCGACTCTCTCTCCTCGCCTTGCGCTACCCTTTTTGAGATGTCTTCAACAATGACCATGGGATTGTCAACGAGTATACCTAAGGCAATGATGAACGACGCAATGCTTACTTCGTTGAGTTCTACGCCAAAAATTCTTAGAAAAACTAACGTGATAACACCCGTGACAGGAACAGCCAGTGCCACCAAAGATCCCGCACGAAGACCCAAGGCAAGTACAGTGACGATCGTCACCACTAGAATAGTTTCGAGCAGCGTTGAAATCATTTTCGATATCACTTGATCAACGACTTTCCCCTGATCAGTGATGGTTTTCATTTGGTAACCTACCGGTAGCTCACTCTCCCATTCGTCCAGCTTACGGCGCAGTTGCTTGTTAAAATCCACCATATTAAGCCCAGGCGCCATATAACCAGCAACAACAATGGCCTGATCACCATCAAGGTATGCTGCACTATTCAGAGGTCTAGCCGGAACTCTGGTGACATCGGCAAGATTTTTCAACGGAAGCATAGATCCGTCTGGTAGCGATATCACGGTTTCCTTAACTTCAGCCAGTTCGTCATAACTGCTCTCAACAAAAATTCGGCTTTGCTGAGTATCAAAATTGATACGCGCTACTTCCCCGAGAGAATTGCTCTTACTCAGTTGTAAAAAGATGTCATTAGGGTTCAGCGCATACTGTGATGCCACAAACGGCTTAAGTTCTATTGATATCTGTTCATCGGCAACACCGTGCAACGTAACTTTGTCCATCCCTGGAATACTATAAAGATAATTGCGAAGCTCATTTGCCTTGTCCCTCAACTCTCTAAAAGAATAATCCGTTGCACTTAGCGCTACTGTCATCACGGCTACCGCATCGTAATTATCATTAACGAATGGCCCTGATACCCCCTCCGGCAACTCAGTAAGTACATCGTGCATTCTCGCTCTGACTCTAAGCCAGGCATGCGAATAACTTGGCGTACCATCTTTTATTTCAAGAGAGAGATAAATTTCTCCTGCCCTTATTGAGGTCGTAATATTTTTCGTTTCTTCTAATTCTCGCAACGCTCGCTCAATTGGTCGTGCAATAAGGGCTTCTGTTTCATAAACATCTAAGGCTGGGTGGTAAGCCGTTATGATGGTTTGGTTGATAGGTAAGGTGGGCTCCTCCCGAGAAGGGTAATCCGGATATAATGCCAGACCCGTGATCGTTAGTATTATGAAAATAAATAAAACAAGTCGGCTGTTTTTTATCGAAAAAGCAGTAATAGACATTATCGTACTTCCTCAGCCGGTCGAACCTTCTGACCCTCACTGATAAAGGCAGCACCCGCAGCAACATACGAATCTCCTTTCTGAAGATCACTTTTAATCCAGTAGCCACCTTCTTCAGCGTTAACAATACGGATGCCTGCTTTACTAACTCTCCCGGTTTTTTCGTTGTACTGGTAAACAAAAGGATTCCCATCAGTAGGCTCAGCAACAACAGCACTGTGAGGCACAAATATCGCGCCTTCTCCGTCGGGCATTCGATAACTGACGCTAACCACTAATCCTGGCAAAGGGCGTTTTTCTCGGGAAGTGTCGAGACGAAGTCTAACGGGGAAATTTAATCCCTCGTTTGCTCGCTCACCCAAATGCTCGACGGTGGCATTAAAATATGACCCCCGATAGTTCACTGTGATCTCTAGTTCTTTGTCATTTGATATATACTCTGCCAGATCACCGGGAATTGATGAGTCAACGATGAACTTCTCCATGCCGTCAAATGTAAAAGCGACTTGATTTGCAGTGACTTCTTCGAAGGGTTCGACACTACGACTTGAAATGACCCCATCATAGGGTGCCTTGATAGCGGTTTTAGAAAGGTTTCGCTCTGCAAGCCTGATTTGTGCCAGGGCATCACGGAGCGTCGATTGAGCGTTTTCGTATGTCGATCTGGCAGCATCTAAATTCTGTTCAGATACAGAGTTATTTTCACGCAACCGCACGAGTCGCTCATAATTTGTTTTAGCTTCTTCAAATGTAACCCGCGCTTTCTCAGCTTCAGAGCGAGCGCTCTCAAGGGCAAGCCTATAGGGCTCCTGATCCAGAACAGCCATCACATCTCCGGTGTTGAGCTGCGCGCCAATATCGAAGAGAACGTCGTTCACTGTACCATCAACACCAAAAGACAATTGGCTTCGGTTTTCTGTCTGTGTCACTCCTGGAAAACGAATGCTCTTAACATAAGCATCGTCGGCCACACTGTTAATCGATACGGCTCTTACGTTTTCTGTAGCAGTTTGGGTCGGTTCTTCACTACAGCCCTGTAACAGCAGTAAAGTACAAATAAGCATGCCTAATACGAAAACTCGATTAGCCCGTGCATAATAAATATGTAACTGATCATTTATATAAATAAGCGATGTCAATTTGTGAAGTCCTATAAACGAAAATACTAAGGTCGAGGTCTTAAAAGCGTTTGTATAAACAGCCTTAACATGTCAGGCGAATACTCGGCGTCAGCCGTTGCAATATGGCAGGATATTCCGTCAATATATGCGAAAATAAAATGAGTTATCTGTTCAGGCGTTAGGTGATTACTAATTACGCCCGTGTCTTGTGACTTTTTAAACATCGAGCACGAAACATCATAAAGCTCCTTGCTTGAATTAAGTACAATCTTCTTTATCTCGGGGTTTCTAGACGATTCCGCGAGTATTTCTAAGTACATAATTGTTCCGGTCGTGTCACCGGTGAGGTGCGCTTCTTTCTCCAGAGCTGTTTGAAAGTCGTCGGCGCTTTCTACTCTTTTGAGGGCAGCCATGTCTCTTGAAAAATATCGCTTGGCGATTTCCAAGATCAACTCATTTTTTGAGGAAAAATATTGGTAGAGGCTAGCTTGACTAACGCCAGCCATTCGAGAAATCTCAGCGATTCCAGCCCCGTGAAAGCCTTTCTTAACGAAGCACTGGATGGCACCATTAATGATTCGCTCTATTTTCGCTTCACGAGCAGCATAATTGATTGGACGGCCAATATTCGACATCTTCACACCTTAATTAAGTGAACAATCATTTATATAATATACCGGTAGCATTGTCAACCATAAAGGTCCTTTCAGAGCCCCATTCAAGCCCTATTAGTAAACATCTACACCAACAATCGCGCAAAGAGTCCTTTTCGAGGCTCTTAAGAGAGGGAGAAGTGCTGGCAGGGAGGTTACTGGACTAAGAGCACGTCGTTTCCACCTGATTTGGAAAAACCATGCATTGGGATTCCGGCGACAACTTATCCAGATTAATAGAGTACAGGCTGCAAATATCTCCAAGGGGCGCGTTCATATGCGCGTGGAATGACCCGGAAGTTATCCAAATCAGATAGGTATGTGTAGCGATTGGAAAGTCCTCCAGGAAAGTCCTCGATCGTTGTTGGAGAACTCTCCCATATCTACCTATCCTGCCTGCTGGATTAAGGTTATTCGTTCAATCTTCAGGTGCTTGGAGGCCGTTTAATCGGGCTTCCAGCTCCTCTAAATTTTTCAAGTTTGCCCTGACAAGACGACGCATGTGAGTGAGGTTTGCATTCATAATACGTACTATCTCAAAGCCGGCTTCGGTCTCCTCTATAATGGGTCTTTCCCAATCATGAGCCCTGTTAAACGCCGGTTTTGAGTACCGGTATTTCAGGGCACGGCGAATGTGTTCACTGAAAACCGCATGCCCCTTACCGTTCTTTCCCCTTACAAAAGTGTTGTAATACCAGTGCATCTCCAGGCTACCGTGCAGCATTCTCACGCGGCACCCATGATGGCCTGGATATCCGTCCGTCTCCTTAGTTCGATGGGCCTTGTTATGTGCCCAAAAATGGTCCGATAGTCGCTGAGCGAGATACCGGAGCCGTGCTCTCTCCATATCAAGGCTTTGTGATAGCGATTGTAGATACTGTCTACACTGTTCAAGAGCGGCTCGACGACCCTCGCTGTGGTCAAACTTCTCGGAACGCGCCGCCTCATGCCACTTATCGGTGAATTCCTGAATAGTTTTGGGTTTGCTCATTAGTCTTCTCCTGTTGGTTGATGTTCAGAAGAAATGGTACTGGCCGCAGAGACAAACCCACGGGTCTGTAATTTGCCAATTTGGGCAAAAGTAGCCGTTTACCCCCAGATTATCTGGAATTTTTATCGACCTGGCGACGTGCTTTAAACTTCCGGTTGAGAAATGCTTCCATCTTGTCAGCTTTCAGGTATGTGATGCCGCAAATCGCCAGGATAACGGCAACAAAGCCGAGAAAAGCAATGAGTGTGACGGACATATCGATCATGTGAGTTCTCCTGTTTTCGTTCTTTGATTGCAAATTGCAGCCTATGCTGCATCTGACTGCCTTTGTTCCTTTGCGACAGAGGCAATCAGATGGCGCGAACAACCCAGGATGTCCTGGATTTCACTATAGCTATGACCGGTGCGCAGTAAACTGGCGATGTGTTGTCGCCTCTTCAGATCAGGTTGACGCCCCTGATACTTACCCTCGCTGCGGGCCTTGTTGATCCCCTGATTCTGGCGGCGGCGTCTGTCCTCGTAATCTTTGCGGGCTACCGCTGCCAGCATGTCGAGCATCATGCTGTTCACAGCCTGCAAGATAGAGTCGGTAAAGCCGGTGTCGTCTTTCTTGTCCAGTGCCAGCCAACTCGTGGGTAACTCGGGTGAGACAATCGCCAACCGCTTGGCTGCGAGCTTCTGTTTGAGCGTATCCCAGTCCTGCTGTTTAAGGCGGGCAAGCCGGTCTATCTGTTCTACCAACACAATGTCACCTTCACCGGATTCGGCAATCAGTCTCATCAGTTCGGGGCGATGCAATGTGGCACCGGAGACGTTCTCGGTATAAAAGGCAGCAATGCGCTGACCGTGTTGCTCGGCAAACTGGATTAGCGATGCTTTGGCCCGCTCGGCATTTTGTTCCTGGGTCGATGCT
>VMHT01114706.1_pt1 | contig 25719 bp, 24 predicted proteins | sample 4693611 | NCBI WGS metagenome assembly VMHT01 (sample SAMN12280063, study PRJNA550983) | marine metagenome | isolation source: seawater sampled from same location over 5 years 0.02-0.2 micron viral filtrate | place: USA: collected off the coast of southern California halfway between the port... ...
ATTGAATAAATTCTATTCATATCAAGCTTTGAAGGTGATTTTCCAACTCCACTTAGATCAAATAAATCAATACTTTCTTGCTTGGTAAAAATCTCTTTATCTCTATAAGACCACCCTAATCTTAATAAATAATTTCTTAAAGCATCTGAAATAATTCCAATTTTTACATAATCCTCAAGTGTAGAGGCGTTATCTCTTTTAGATAATTTTTTTCCTTGTTCACTATGAATTAATGGAATGTGAGCGAAGTTTGGAACTTCCCAACCCATGGCATCATAAATTTGCTTTTGTTTAAAAGAATTAATCATATGATCATCACCTCTAATTACATGAGTTATTTTCATCTCATGGTCATCAACTGTTGCTGATAATTGATATGTTGGTGATTTATCTTTTCTTAATATTATAAAATCTTCAATTGTAGAATTTGAGATATTTCTTTCTCCTTGAACCAAATCTTTAATTAAGGTTGTTCCTGACATTTTACTCTTAAATCTTATAACTGCAGGACCATCTTTTTTTTCTTTTAAGTCTCTACATTTCCTATTGTAGATAAAAGGAAGATTTTTTCTTTTTGCTAAAGCTTTTTGTTCTTCTAATTCTTTTTCTGTACAGTAGCAGGGATAAGCAAAACCCTTTTTTATTAATTCTTCAGCTACTGCGACGTGTTTATTAATATTTTTAGACTGAATATATTCCTCACCATCGTGATCAATACCTAACCATGATAATGATGAAATAATTTGTTTTTTAAATTCATCTTTTGATCTTTCTTTATCTGTATCTTCAATTCTTAAAAAATATTTACCTTTATTTTTCTTAGCTAAAAGCCAATTAAATAAAGCTGTTCGAACACCACCAATGTGAAGAGGCCCAGTAGGAGAGGGCGCAAACCTACAATTAAAAGACATTTCTATTAATTAGACTATTTTAGTGAAAGTTTCTATATAAAGAAACTAATTTACCTTGGATTTTTATTCTATTCGCAGCGTAAATTTTTGTACCGTAATTTTTATTAGCAGCTTCAAGTGCAATAGTATTTCCTTTTTTTCTTACTCTTTTTAAAGTTGCTTCTTCATCATCGATTAAAACAACTGCAATTTGACCGCTGTCTACGTTTGAAGTTTTTTTAACGATAACAGTATCGCCATCATTGATACCTGCTTCAATCATAGAGTCACCTTTAACTTTTAAACCGTAATGTTCACCATCATTTTGTAAATCTTCAGGTAAAGCTACTCTATCAACTTCTTGTTGAATAGCTTCGATAGGTGTTCCTGCTGCGATACTACCTAAAACAGAAACATCAGTAGATTTTGCTTCTTCTTTATCAAGACCACCTTTAATTACACTTGGTGTGAAAGTGTTGAAAATATCGTTTGCACTAGCGTTCTCAGGTAATTTTACTACCTCTAATGCTCTAGCTTTATGAGCTAATCTCTTTACAAATCCACGCTCTTCTAAAGCGGAGATTAATCTATGAATTCCTGATTTCGACTTAAGGTTGAGTGAATTTTTCATTTCCTCATAAGAAGGGGAAATTCCAGAAGATCTAATCTTCTTGTTAATGAATATTAGTAAGTTTTTTTGTTTTTTTGTAAGCATAGAACAAACCTCGTACATATATGTTCTATAAAAGTTCTATTTAAATTACAACTTGAAATAAACCCTTATTTTATTCAGTTATTTGCTTAAATTTTTTTAATAATTCTGCTGGATTGTCAGATTTTAAAAGTGATTCACCGATAAGAAAATTTTTAATTCCTGTCTTTTCATAAATATACTTAGCATCAGCTTCATTCTTAATCCCACTTTCTGAAATAATAGGTCCTTTATGTTCTTTTAAAGTTTCAAAAATTGAAATCGAATTGTTTATAGATATGTCTAATGTTTTTAGGTTTCTATTATTAATTCCAATTAAAGCATCTTCGTACTTTAAAGCACTCTCAGCTTCTTTGTTATCATGAACCTCTACTATTACTGAAAGTTTATTTCTTTTTGCTTCAGCGTAAATTTCATCTGCCAACTTTTCATCTATTGCAGCAACTATTATTAAAATGCAATCACTACCAAAACTTTTAGATAAAGCTATTTGGTAAGGATCTATAAAGAAATCTTTTGCCAGCACAGGTATTTTAAATTTATTTTTAATATCTTTTATATAATCAAGTTTTCCTAAGAAATGTTTTTCCTCAGTCAAAACTGAAAGACAAGTAGCTCCGTTATCTAAATACATTTTTGCAATATTTAAATGATTAAAATCTTTTACTAATTCTCCGGCAGATGGACTTGCTTTTTTTATCTCTGTAATTAGTGAAACACCTTTATTATTTGATATAGCATCTTTAAAATTTAAAAAGTTATTTAAAGATTTGATGGTATTTTCAAGGTTGTCTAAAGAATTATTCTTTTTAATATTTTTCAAAGACTCTTTTTTGTCTTCTATAATCTTATCTAAAACATTAGCCATTATTTTGATTGTAATTTTGTCAAATGTTCAAATACTTTACCAGAATTTAGATGCTCAGAAGCTTTCTTAAAAGCATTTTTAAAATCACTTTCATTCCCTGCAACAATTAATCCAGCAGCAGCATTTAAAGCAACAGACTGTGAAAATTCATTAGAAGTTCCTTTGTATATTTCTATAATTTTTTCAGAATTGTACTTTGCATTTTTTCCTTTTAAATTTTCTTTATTTCCTGAATTTAAACCAAGCTCTTTAGGATCAATTGTAAATTCATTTATTTTACCATCTTTTAATTCTACAACATTAGTTTTTGCAAAAGGCGAAATCTCATCCATACCATCATCGCTATGAACAATATAGGCATGAACAACATTATTTTCTTTTAAAGCTTCAGCAAAAGGTTTCATCCATTTTTTATCAAAAACTCCAATTACTTGTCTTTTAACTTGAGCTGGACTACTTAAAGGGCCAATTAAATTAAAAATAGTTTTCTTGCCCATTCTTTTTCTAGCAGGACCCACATGTTTCATTGCTGAGTGGTAATTTGGTGCAAACATAAAAGCAAAATTAAAATTCTTGATACTTTCCTCTGCTTCATTTGGTTTAAGATTAATATTAATTCTTAACGCTTCTAATACATCAGCTGAACCACAATTAGATGAAACTGCTTTATTTCCGTGTTTAGCAACTTTAACACCCATGCTTGCTAAAACTATTGCAGCCGCAGTTGAAATATTTAAAGAGTTCTGACCATCGCCTCCAGTTCCACAAGTATCAATGGTATTTGGATCTTCTGAAACTTTTGTTGCCTTATCTCTTAGAACAAATATGCCCCCAGCTAATTCATCTTTTGTTTCACCTTTTTTTATTAAAGCTTCTAGAATTTCAATAATTTGATCTTCTTCATGTTTACCTTCCATAAGATTTGAAAAGAGAGATTTACTTTCCTCAAAGGATAAGTTTTGACCTTGCTTTAATTTAGTAATCGTATCAGACATATTTAATTATTAATAAAATTTTTAATCAATTTCATGCCCATTTTAGTACTAATGCTTTCAGGATGAAACTGAAACCCGTGAATATTATAGTTTTTATGCATTAACCCCATAACTGTTTTATTCTTTGTTTCAGCTGTAATTATCAGGTCTTTGGGGAACTTTTTACGATCAACTACTAAACTGTGGTATCTCGTAGCTTCAAAATTATTTTGAATATTTTTAAATAAACCCTTTTTTTGATGTTTAATTTTACTTGTTTTTCCGTGCATTAAATTTTTAGATCTTATAATTTTTCCACCAAAAACCTGGCCAATAATCTGATGACCCAAACAAACTCCAAGAATAGGTATTTTTTTATAAACTTCTTTAACTATCTTAAGACAATTTCCAGCTTGATTAGGATTACCTGGGCCAGGTGAAATAACAATTTTATCATATTTTTTTCTTAATATTGTTTTTCCATCAATCTTATCATTTCTAACTACTTCAACATTTTTTTTAAAATTAGAGATGTAGTGAAATAAGTTGTAAGTAAAACTATCGTAGTTATCTATTAATAGTATTTTCATTTAATCTACCGCTCTCATTAATGCTTTAGCTTTATTTACTGTTTCAGCATACTCTTTTTCAGGTTTACTATCCGCGACTACACCTGCACCAGCTTGTACATAGAATTTCTTATTTTTGATTAAAGCTGTTCTTAACGCAATACAGGTATCAAATTCACCGTTTGGAGTGAAATAACCAATACCTCCTGCATATAGTTTTCTTTTAGTTTTCTCTAATTCATCGATGATTTCCATAGCTCTTATTTTTGGTGCACCGCTGACCGTTCCAGCTGGAAAGCCTGATAATAAAGTCTCAAATAATGTAAACTTATTATTAAATTTACCTATAACATTTGAGACAATATGCATTACATGAGAGTATCTCTCGACTTTAAACTTTTCAGTTACTTTAACCGAATTTACTTTCGAAACTTTCCCAACGTCGTTTCTTCCAAGATCTAATAACATTAAATGCTCAGCTAATTCTTTTTTATCTTTTAGAAGATCAAACTCATATTTTTTATCTTCTTTGTTATTTTTTCCCCTTGGCCTAGTACCAGCGATAGGTCTTATTGTTACTTCACCCCCTCTTAGTCTTACTAATATTTCTGGACTGCTGCCGAGTATGTTAAAATCTTTATAGTTAAAATAAAACATAAAAGGTGAGGGGTTAGATTTTCTTAAATAATTATAAATTTCTATTGGTGTTTTATTTATTTTTCTTTCAAATCTTTGACTTAAAACAACTTGAAAAATATCTCCTTTTTCAATGTATGTTTTTGCTTTTCTTACGAGCGATTTAAATTTTTCTTTAGAAGTATTTGATTTTATTAAATTTTTGTTAGGTTTAAATGAAAATTGTTCAGGAAGTTTAATGTTTTCAAAATCTTCATACAAATCAAATCTCTTGCTTATTGAATGATATTCTTCGCCATAATTTTTAATTTTTGTATCCGCATAAATATTCTCCACATAAAAAATCTTTTTTTTTATATTGTCATAAATTATTAAATTTTTAGGTCTAGAAAGCCTAACATCAGGAATCTTAAGATCATCTTTACAATTATTAGGAATTTTTTCTATATAACGAATAACATCATAAGAAAAATAACCTACAAGCATCGAAGACATCGACGGTAATTGACTTGGAATTTTAATCTTAAATTCTTTAATAAGTTTATTAATATATTTTAATGGATCAGATTTAATTTTAGTTTTTTTACCTGAACTATTAAGTGTTATTATATTTTTATTAATATCCCATATTTTATCAGGATTTAGGCCTATTATAGTATAACGACCTTTGATTGTACCTTTTTCGACTGACTCAAAAATAAAGCTATTTTTTTCAGCTAAAAGAAATCTAAATAAGTTTTCGACTTTATAATATTGAATACAAGATCTTGCTCTAAATAAAATTTGATGTTTTTTTTTAGAATGATTGCTTTTAAATTCTTTAAAACTTAAATTTAACTTCATTAAAATGAATTTTTAACACGATCTATAGTTCTTTGATTTATCTCAACTTTATACTTTTGATTAGCACTTTCATCATACGATTGATAGATTTTGTTAATCAGGTTTAATCGTGCTTTAGCTTCATATTGCTCAAATCCACTACCTTTTTTATCTATTTTTTTATATTCGGTTTTTTTTGTCGATATTAAAAAACTTTTTGTCAGCGTGCTATTGGTAATTAGATTAATATCTCCATCTTTAGTTAAAAAAATCCTTTTTACTAGACCTTCATCAAAAACATCATTTTGTTTTATATTAGAGATTTTATAATCTTTAACTACTAATCCATTATCATCAGCAAATTTTTTAAAATTATCGCCATCAAAAGCACCTAAGCTAATATCTTTAGCTAATGATGTATTGCTGTCTATTTTTTCTTTAAAGCTTAATTGAGCATTAAGTGCTTCTAAAACCTCAGGATCGTTCATTGGTCTATTTTTTTTCTCTTCATCTTTAATTTCTGCTAAGTAATATTTACTTTCTAGATTAATTACTTCAGGTGATTGAGGTGTTTTAATATTATAAATCTTATTAAAAAGATTATCTGGCAAATTTTCTATTTTCTTTTTTTCTTCATTTTCTTTTTTTGCATTTATTTTATTAAATTCTATAATTTTTAAATTATTAACTTTTGCAGTTTCCTCAAATGTTTGTCCATCTAAAACATTGTTTTCAATAATATCTAATTGCTTGAAAAAATTCTCATTATAATCTTGGCTACCACTAATTAATTCAGGCTTAATCTCTGCGTATCTAATTGATTTAAGTTCTGTAAAAAATACAGTTTTGTTTTTTTCATAGAGCTCTTTAATACTGTCTTCTGATGGTTTTTTCTTTGAGTGGTATTTTTCTAAATCTATATACTGAATTAATTTTGTTTGATTTTCTTTTCTAAATTCTTTTTCAACTAAAAGATCAGGGATAACTATTCCTCCCGCTAATGAACTTAAAAATTGCCTTCTTTTCTCTTGTTCAACAATGTTAGCTTCAAATTGAGGTGCAGTTATTCCACTTTTAATTAAAAATTTTTCATACTCAGTTCTTGAAAATTTTTCATCCTTAAAAAATGATTTATCATTTTTAATAATATTTCTTAGAGCGTTATCGCTTACTACAATACCAAGTTTTTCTATTTCTAACGACATCACTTTTTTTCCAATATAATCAGACAATATTTGCTCAACGAGATCTGTTTTTGATAAATTTTTTACCTGTTCTTCGTTTAAATTTAGCCGGTTAATATAATTGACAAATTCTTGCGTACTAATTTTATTTGAGTCCACAGTTGCAACTACGTTTTGATTTCCACCCCTAAATACATCTCCCATCCCCCAGAAGACAAAAGGCAAAATAATAATTCCAACTAAAAGTTTGATAAAAAATGATTTTGATAATTTACCTATTGATGTTGCCATTATATTAATTTATTAAGTTCAAAATTATACACCTATAGATTAAAATTTAAACTAAGGCAAATTATGAGATATTTTATTGGAAATTGGAAAATGTTCGGGGTACCAAAATCTATCGGTATTATTAACAAAATTTATTCATACTATTCAAAAGACAAAAATAGAAACAAATATAGAGTTATAATTACCCCTCCATATACTCTAATTGAAAGCTATTCTAAATATTTCAAAAATAAGAAAATTTCTATAGGTGCCCAAAACTGTTATCAGAAAGAACAATTCTCCTCAAATACTGCAGCCGTAAGCCCTTACATGCTTAAAAGCGTCGGTGCTAAATATACTTTAGTAGGACATTCAGACAATAGAGGCGAAGGAGACACAGATACAATGCTCAAAGATAAAGTCAAGTATGCTTTAAAAAATAATTTGAAAGTAGTTTTTTGTATTGGTGAAAATAAAACAGAGAAAAAAAATAAAAAAACACTTAGTGTTTTAAAAAGGCAATTGACAAAAGTGTTAGAAAAAAAATTTAATAAAAATAATATAATTATTGCTTACGAGCCTATTTGGTCAATTGGCACCGGAAAAATTCCAACTACAGATGAATTAAAAAAAACTACAATTCATATTAAAAAAGTTTTAAAAGGAATATTTAAAAAAAATAGTCCAGCAGTGCTCTATGGTGGCTCTGTAGATGGCAGCAATGTTGAGATGTTTAAAGAAATTAAAGAAATAGATGGTTTTTTAGTAGGCGGAGCTTCAAAAACTTCTAAAAAATTTATTGATATAATAAAGAATTACTATAGATAAGCACCATGGAAAGCCTACTAATCTTTGTTAACATTATTCTAGCAATAATATTAGTTATAATTATTCTTCTTCAAAGATCTGAAGGTGGAGCTTTAGGTTTAGGTGTTTCACAGGATAATTTCACGTCAGCAAGATCAGTAGGAACTTTTTTAACAAAATTTACATCAATAGTAGCTGCATTATTTATAATCTGTAGTATTGCAATAGTTGCTATTTCACGAGATGAATTTCGTGAAACACAATCAGTTCTTGAAAAAGAAGAAGAGGAAAATTCAAACCTTCCACAGATACCTCAATCGAAGTAATTAAGACTTTGTATTTAAGGTAATATAAAGTATAACATACTTCCATGGCGCGATATTTATTCGTAACTGGCGGCGTGGTTTCATCTTTAGGAAAAGGACTATCATCAGCTTCACTAGCTTACTTATTACAATCAAGAGGATACAAAGTAAGAATTAGAAAATTAGATCCTTATTTAAATGTTGACCCTGGAACAATGAGTCCATTTCAGCATGGAGAGGTTTTTGTAACTGATGATGGTGCTGAAACAGACTTAGATTTAGGTCACTATGAAAGATTTTCAGGAATTTCTGCAAAAAAATCTGACAACATCACTACAGGAAAAATTTATAGTGATGTTTTAAAAAAAGAAAGACAAGGAAAATATCTAGGTAAAACTGTACAAGTTATTCCACATATCACAAATAGAATTAAAGAATTTATTAAACACGATGTTGCTAAAGAAGATTTTGTAATTTGTGAAATTGGAGGAACAGTTGGTGATATTGAAAGTCTTCCTTTTTTAGAAGCAATAAGACAATTTTCTAATGAATTTGGCAGAAAGAATACATTATTTATTCATTTAACTTTAGTTCCCTATATGAAAGCCTCAGATGAAATAAAAACAAAACCTACACAACACTCAGTTAAAGAGCTTAGAAGCATTGGTATTCAGCCTGATATAATTATCTGTAGATCAGAAAGATCTATTCCTTTAGATCAAAGAAAGAAAATCTCATTATTTTGCAACGTATCTATTGATGATGTTATCGAAACAGTTGATGTAAAAACAATTTATGAAGCTCCAATAAGTTTTAACAAAGAAAAATTAGACGAAAGAGTTTTAAAATTTTTTAAAATTAAATCTAGAAAAAAAGTTAATCTAACTCCTTGGAAAAAAATTACGAATTCAGTCTTAAATAATAAAAAGAAGGTTAATATTGCTATTATTGGCAAGTATGTAGAATTAAAAGATGCTTATAAATCACTTGATGAAGCATTAACTCATGGTGGTATTGCTAACAATTTAAAAGTTAATTTAGTAAGGATTGAGTCAGATTATTTAAAACCAAAAGATGTTAAAAATAAACTTAAGGAAGTTTCTGGTATTTTAATTCCAGGTGGATTTGGTAAAAGAGGAACCGAAGGAAAAATTGCTGCTATTACTCATGCAAGAAAAAACAATATACCATTTTTAGGTATTTGTTTTGGAATGCAGATGGCTGTAATAGAATTTGCACGAAATAGATTAAATATAAAAAATGCCACTTCAAGTGAGTTTGGCCCATCTAAAGGCTCAGTTGTTGGTTTGATGAGTGAGTGGATTAAAGATGGTAAATTAATGAAAGGAACAGATAAGGAATTAGGCGGAACTATGAGATTAGGCAGCTATGAAGCTAGGCTTAAAAAAGGTTCCTTAATTAATAGTATTTATAAATCTGCAAAAATTTTTGAGAGGCATAGACATAGATATGAAGTTAATATTAACTTTAAAGATAAATTTGAAGATAAGGGTATGATATTTTCTGGACTATCACCAAATATGAAATTACCAGAGATAATCGAACTTAAAAATCATCCATGGTTTATAGGAGTTCAATTTCATCCTGAATTTAAATCTAGACCTTTAGCTCCACATCCTTTATTCTCTTCATTTATTAAAGCCGCAAAAATCAAATCGAATAAATGACAAACCATAAAGTAAAGTGTTCTAATTTTGAAATAGCTAACGATAAGCCATTTACTTTAATAGCAGGTCCCTGCCAATTAGAGAACGAGCAGCATGCAATTAAAATGTCAACGGAGCTTAAAAAAATCACAAGTGAGCTTGGTATAAATTTAATTTACAAAACGTCTTTTGATAAAGCTAATAGAACTAGTCTTAAAGGCAAAAGGGGAATGGGATTAGAAAAGTCTTTACCTATTTTTGATAAAATTAGAAAAGAAGTAGGTCTACCTGTTTTAACAGATGTGCATACAGCTGAGCAGTGTTCAATAGTTGCTGATCATATCGATGTTTTACAAATACCAGCATTTTTATGCAGACAAACTGATTTATTAATAGCTGCAGCTAAGACTGGAAAAATAATTAATGTTAAAAAAGGTCAATTCTTAGCACCATGGGACATGGCAAATGTAATTAAGAAAATTGAAGACTCTGGAAATAAAAATATTTTAATAACAGAAAGAGGTGCTAGCTTTGGTTATAATACATTAGTTTCTGATATGAGAGCATTACCAATAATGTCTAAGTTTGGTTTTCCAATTGTATTTGACGCGACTCATTCAGTACAACAACCAGGTGGTATGGGAGAAAAAAGTGGAGGGCAAAGAGAGTTTGTTCCTTACTTAGCAAGAGCAGCAATAGCAGTTGGTGTTGGAGCAATTTTTATGGAAACGCATGAAGATCCTGACAATGCGCCATCAGATGGACCTAACATGGTACCAATAAATGAAGTTAAATCGTTATTAAAAAAATTAACTGAAATAGATAAATTAGTTAAATAAGAAAATGGCAAAAATTAAAAACGTTAAAGGCCGTCAAGTTTTTGATAGCAGAGGAAACCCAACTGTTGAAGCAGAAGTTTTTTTAGACAATAACATTTCTGCAACAGCAATTTCTCCCTCAGGTGCATCCACAGGCGCTTTTGAAGCTCATGAATTAAGAGATGAAGATAAAAACAAATTTTTAGGAAAAAGTGTTAATATAGCGGTAGAAAATATAAATAGTAAAATTTCTTCAAAACTTATTGGTCTTGATACGGATCAACAAGATATAATTGATAAAACTTTATTAGGGCTTGACGGAAGTGAAAATAAAACAAATCTTGGTGCTAATGCTACTCTTGCAGTATCTTTAGCCAACGCAAAATGTTCAGCGATTGCAAATAATAAATCTTTATTTAAAAATTTAGGAAAATCTTACTCTCTACCTATCCCTCTGATGAATATTATTAATGGAGGCGCGCACGCAGACAATGATTTAAATATCCAAGAATTTATGATCAGACCCGACTCAGCTAAAAATTTTATGGATGCTATAGAAAAATGTTTTTTAGTAATTCAAAATTTAAAAAAATTACTTCAGTCGAAAAAAATGCTTACTAATGTTGGTGATGAAGGTGGTTTTGCTCCATCTATTAATACAAATGAAGAGGCATTAGAACTGATTGTTCAGGCGATTGAAAAATCTAAATTAAAAGCAGGACATGATGTTGTGATATGTCTAGATGTTGCCGCTAATGAGTTAATGAACGATAAAGGAGAATATTCAATAGAGACAAAAAATTTTACATCAGTAGAAAATGTTATTAAATATTATGAAAAACTTACGTCAAACTATCCTATTAAGTCTATAGAAGATCCTTTTGCAGAAGAAGACTGGAATTCTTGGAATAAAATTACAAACGCTATTGGCAAAAATGTCCAACTTGTTGGAGATGATTTATTTGTCACAAATACAAAACGTCTTGATAAAGGTATTAAAGAAAAGTCAGCTAACTGTATATTAGTTAAACCTAATCAGATTGGAACTTTAACAGAGACTCTGGAAGTAATCTCAATGGCAAAAAGAGCAAACTTTAATACAATTATTTCTCATAGATCTGGTGATACCGAAGATACTTTTATTGCTGATTTGGCTGTAGCTACAATGTCTTCTCAAATAAAGACTGGATCTTTAGCAAGGTCTGAAAGAGTAGCAAAATACAACAGATTATTGCGTGTCGAAGAGGAACTTGGCAATCAAGCTAAAATGGCTAATATCTAATTAATGAAGCTATTTGAAAGTTTGAAAAATAAAAAATTTTTATTATTTAATATTTTTTTTACTCTATATATTGGGATAAATCTTATCGGGGGTGAGAGGGGATTAATCTCTTACTTCGATAAAAAAAATATTTATGAGAATTTATTAGAAGAAGATAAAAAATTAACTACAAAATTAAAAGATTTGAATCATGAAATTTCTTTAATTGATAGCAATGATCAGGACTATTTAGAAATTCTTTATAGAAAAAAATTTAATTACGTAAAACAAGACGAAATAATAATAAAATTAAAATGAGTGGAAAAGTAAGACATCCAGAAAAAGTTAACAAACCTGTTAATCCTATTAAAAAAAAACCTGAGTGGATAAGGTCAAAAATTGTAGACTCACAAGTTTTTTTTCAAACAAAACAAGTAGTAAATCAAAATAATTTAGTAACTGTTTGTCAGGAGGCTAATTGTCCAAATATAACTGAGTGTTGGAGCAAAAAGCACGCTACTTTTATGATTATGGGAGATACCTGCACAAGAGCCTGTGCGTTTTGCGATGTAAAAACTGGGAAACCGACAGATCTAGATATCTTTGAACCTGCTAAAATTTCTAACGCTGTTCAAAATTTAAATTTAAAGCATGTGGTAATTACTTCTGTAGATAGAGATGATTTAGATGATGGTGGCTCAGAGCACTTTTATAAAGTAGTAAAAGCTACTAGAGAAAAAAATCCAAATACTTCAATTGAGGTTTTGACTCCAGACTTTTTAAGAAAAGGCGAAGCTTATAAAAAAGTTTTAGAAGCAGATTTAGATGTTTTTAATCATAATATTGAAACTGTTCCAAGACTTTATACAAAAGTAAGACCAGGTGCTAGATACTTTGCATCTTTAGAACTTTTAAAAAATGCAAAAAAATTTAATAAAAAAGTTTTTACTAAATCGGGAATCATGGTGGGCTTAGGTGAAACTAAAGAGGAAGTAATTCAAGTCATGGATGATTTAAGATCAGCAGAGGTTGATTTTATTACTATTGGGCAATATTTACAGCCATCTGTTAAACATCACCCGTTAGATAGATATTATCATCCAAATGAATTTAAAGAATTTGAAAATATTGCAAAGACTAAAGGGTTTTTATTAGTTTCTTCATCACCATTAACAAGATCTTCGTATCATGCGGATGAAGATTTTAGAAAATTACAAGATGCAAGAAATAAAAAACTTAAATGTCATCCGCAACATTAAAAAAAATCATTCCTTGTAAAAAAAATCAACTCATAGAAATGGTTCTTGATATTGAGAAGTATCCAGAGTTTGTTCCTTGGTGCATAGAAGGAAAAATTTTTGATAAAAATGAAAGTACAGACTTAATTACTTTTAACGGGGATTTGAAAGTTGGAAAAAGTATTTTAAATGAAACTTTTTCAAGTCATGTAACTTTTCATAAAGCATCAGATAAAATAATTGTCACAAATTTAGATGGTCCTTTAAAACATCTTAAAAATGAATGGTTTTTTAAAGAAATAAATAACAATACTCAATTAGAATTTTTTATTGATTTTGAATTAAAGAACCCAATTTTAAATTCTATCATGAAAAAATCTTTTGAACTTGGCTTAAATAAAATCGCTAAGGCATTCGAAGAAAGAGCAATACAATTGTATAAATAATGTTAATAGTTTCTGTTTTATTGGTAGTTTTTTTTTTCACATTTAAAAGTTTAGCTTCATATATTAAAAAAATTAGGACAGGTGATCCTAATGAGAGTGATATAACTTACTGGATGTTTTCTTATGATTTTAAATCTCCTAATAAAGATTGGGTTCCAGAAAATAAAGATTTACTAGTGAAAAAAAGAGCAAGAAATTTTTTAGTTTTTATTTTGTATTTAGTTGCGATTGGAATATTTCTATTATTAAATAGCTTTGCGGCTCATTTATTAAATTTTATAGTTAACCCACAGTTTAGTTACCCTATCTGATTAAATTAACTAGTAGGTTTAGTGCTTTTTTTACTGTTTGTTTTTGAATAAAAGCTCTACTGTTATTTTTAAAATTACATTTATTTACAATAACTTTTTTTCCAATTTTGAGACCAATATAAACCAAACCAACTGGTTTTTGTTTAGATCCGCCTTTAGGTCCAGCTATTCCTGTAACTGAAATACATACTTTTGATTTACTAATTTTACTTAAGTTATTAACCATTGCTAGACAACATTGAACACTGACAGCTCCATTTCTTTTAATAATTTGTTTTGGTATTTTTAATACGCTTGTTTTAGCATGATTTGAGTAAGTAACTAATCCCATAGTAAATACTTTCGATGATCCACTCACAGATGTAATAGCGCTAGACAACATCCCACCAGTGCACGACTCTGCAATAGCAAGTTTAAGATTTTTCTTTTTTAATAATGAAACTATTTTTTGATTAAAATTCATCAGAAAAATTTAGTTTTAATTATCATAAAAATTATGAGTGTAAGAACAACATATAACCCTGCTACAACATCATCTAAGATTACACCGAAACTATTTTTAATTTTTTTGTCAAAGAAGTTTACTGGAAAAGGTTTTTTAATATCAAAATATCTAAATAAGATAAAAATATATAAATAGAATAAAACGGCTTCTTGAGAATCTTTTATAGTACCATGAGAAACTTCATAAAGATAAATTGGAATAGATTGACCAATGAACTCATCAACGACAACTTCTTTTGGGTCTTTATTTTCATTATCTCTTATATAATTAGATACTGCATAAAATGAGTAAATAAAAACTAACACAAGAATAAAAAGTATAATGTTAGATGATAAGTTTATAATGTGAAATAGACTATATAAAAAAACTGTAGTTACTAAAGATGTAATTGTGCCAGGAGCATATTTAAAAGATCCAATTCCAAAACAAGTGACAAATAAATAGTTAAATGTTTTAATCATATTTTATTACCGACGTTATTACTTCACAGGCTATTGCTTTTTCTTTTCCTACAACACCTAATTTTTCAGTTGTTTTACCTTTAATATTAATTTGATTATTAGAAATTTCGCAAAGTTTTGCGATATTATCTATCATCCTTTTTTTGTAATTTTTTATTTTAGGTGTTTGAGTAATTATATTTATATCGATATTATTAATATAATAACCTTTAGATTTAATTTGCTCTATAACATTACGAAGTAAAATTGTAGACCTGATATCTTTAAATTTTTTGTTTTTGTCAGAAAACATTTGGCCAATATCCCCCATTTTACATGCTCCTAAGATTGCATCAGTTATAGAGTGAAGAACAGGATCTCCATCTGAATGACCTAACGTTCCAAGTTTTGACTTAATTTTTAAGCCAGCTAAGTAAAGTTTTCTTTTAGAGACAAGTCTATGTACATCAAAACCTATTCCTACACTTTGCTTAGATTTATAAATATTTTTTAAAGTTTCAAAGTCTTCTCTGTCCGTTATTTTAAAATTATTTTTTTCACCTTCGATAAATTTAATTTTATTTAAATCCATATATAGAGAAATATCATCATCCTTATATTTTCCAGAATTAGTTTTATGTAAATGGTAAATTTCTTTTAAATTAAATGCTTGAGGTGTTTGGGTTAAAAATAGGTTATCTCTTTTTTTTCCAATAATGTACTCTTCTTTACTTGAGTCTATTATTTGTTTGATAGCATCTTGAACTTTAATCTTTGGTATTACGGCTCTAGTTGATTTCATATTCTTTAAAATTGAATTAAATAATTTTAATGAAAAATTAGGTCTAGCAACGTCGTGAATTAAAACTTTATTAATACCCTTTTGTTTAATTAAATATTTTAAAGCATTAAAAGTAGACTCTCTTCTACTTTTACCACCAGAAATAAATTTTACATTTTTTAGTTTAAGTGATTTTAATTTTTTTGAGTCTTTTTTGTTGTAAACAAGAATAATTTGTTTAATTACTTTGAATTGACGAGCTTTATTTACGTTTATTTCTATTAATGATTTGCCCCCTAATTTTTGGTATGGTTTGCCTATATTAGAACCAAATCTATGGCTATTACCTCCTGCAAGAATTATTAAACAAAAACTCATGATTTTTACTTATATAATATTTATATAGATATTTAATGGTTAATTAATATGTTCAAGATAATTAAAAACTTTAATTGGATTATTTTATCTTCATTTCTATGTATTTTCATGGGAATTGTTACTTTTTTAACATTTATCAACGAAGGTTTTATTCCGCTTACAGATAAAAATTTACAAAATTTATTAATAGTTGATATTTTTCTATTAATTCTTTTTTTTACTTTAATTTTTAGAAATTTTTACAGGTTTTATTACACAGGAAAAAAAAACAAGAAAGGTTCACAAACTAATTTAAAATATATTTCTATATTTTCATTATTTACAGTAATTCCATCTTTGATTGTTGCAATATTTTCATTATTTATCTTTAATTTTGGAATTCAAAATTATTTTGATAAACAAATTACAAAAGCAGTAAATAACTCGTTCGATGTTGCTAAGAATTATTTAGAAGAGAGTAAAGAAAATGTTTTATCAGATGTAATATTAATGAGCGTAGGGCTAAATCGAGCATCAGGACTGTATTATTCTAACCTTAATCGATTTAAAAATGTTGTGAGATCAGAAAAAATATTAAGAAGAGTCGATGATGTGTATTTGATAGACAGCCTTGGAAATATACTTTTATCAGATGTGAGAGATATAACTGAAGAATTTGTAGTTCCAGCAGACGAAGATTATGATGAAGCTTTAGAAGGTAAACCAGTTTTTATTTCAGAAAATCTTGAAAACAAAACAACTGTGATGACTAAATTAAATTCTTTAGTTGATACTTATCTGTATATTTCTAGAAACATTGATCCCGAAATCTTAAGATACTTAAATGAAACCGAAGAAGCTGTAAGTTTTTATTATTCTGTAGAAAATAGCCAAACTGGAATAAAAGTTACTTTTGCAGTCATATACATTATTGTAGTTACTTTATTATTATTTTTATCTACTTCAATAGCTATTACTTTTGCATCAAGATTAACAAAGCCCATTGTAAATTTAATTGGGGCATCAGACTCAATTAGCAAAGGAGCCCTTGATGTAAAAGTTCCAGAATTAGAAACAGATGAAGAATTTCAACAATTAAATAAAAACTTTAATCAAATGATTGAAAGATTGAAAGAACAACAAGATAAACTATTAATTACCGAAAGATATGAAGCTTGGGAAAGCGTTGCAAGAAAGTTAGCTCACGAAATAAAAAATCCTTTAACTCCAATTCAACTTTCTATTGATAGCTTAAGAGAAAAATACAAAGATAAATTAAATAAAGATAGTAAAAATTTTGAAAAATACTTAGAAACGATAAATAGACAAATTAGAGATATTGAAAAACTTGTTAGTGAATTTTCAAATTTTGCTAGAATGCCAAGTCCTATTTTTAAAAAAATTGATCTAATACAATTAGTTATTAAATCTTCAGACTTTATCAAAATGACCTCAAAAAATTCAATTAATGTAATTAAAAAAACGAATGATAAATTTATTGAAGGTGACGAGGATCAATTGAATCGAGTTATGATTAATCTTATCAAGAATTCAGAAGAAGCACTAGAAGATATAAAGGTGAAAGACCCTGATTTTAAAGGAAATATAGACATAGAAATATTTAGCAATAATGACTATATAACATTTAGAATACATGATAATGGCCCTGGTATAACTGACGCTAAAAAAGCAATGACACCTTATTTCACCACTAAAAAAACTGGAACGGGTTTAGGGCTTCCAATAGTAAATAAAATCATAAATGAACATAATGGAATTTTTTCAATTAAAAAAAACAAGGAAAACAAAGGCACGATAGTAACAATTTCACTGCCAAAATATGCTTAAGGAAATTTTAGTTATAGACGATAATCCAGATATTAGGTTTTTAGTCAGTAATATTCTGGAAGAACAAAATTATAAAATTAGAACTGCTGCAAATTATGATCAAGCAGTTTTAGAAATAAATAAACGCCTTCCTGATCTGGCAATTTTAGATATCAAATTAGATAAGCCCGATAGAGATGGTATAGATTTATTAAAATTAATAATAAAAAAAAATAAAAATATCCCAGTTATAATGATCTCAGGACATGCGACTGTTAAAGTTGCTGTTGAAGCAATTAGGTTAGGTGCTTACGAATTTATTGAAAAACCATTTTCAAAAGAAAAAATTTTAAATTATGTAAATAGAGCTCTAGAGTCGTCATTGCTTAAAAAAGAAAAAGATATTATCGAAAATAAATTATTTCATTCATTTGATCTTGTTGGAGATAGTCCTGATATGATCAAAGTTAGAAAAACTATCGAAAAACTATCCACTTCTGAAAGCAGGGTTTTAATTTCTGGACCTACAGGGTCCGGTAAAGAGCTAGTTGCTAGAAAAATTCACAAGAATTCAGGTAGAGTAAAAGAACCATTTGTTATAATTAATGCAGCTTTACTCAAGGAAAGAACATACGAAAAAGAATTATTTGGTGAGGAATTTGATGATGGAAATATCTCATTTGGAGCACTAGAAAGAGCAAACAAAGGAACTTTACTTATTGATGAAGTATCCGAAATTCCATACGAAACTCAAGCAAATGTTTTAAGAGTCTTAATAGATCAAAAATTTAAAAGAATAAATGGCTCAAAAGACATTAATGTAAACATAAGACTTGTTTCATCAACATCAAAAGATCTTAAACAATTAGTTAAAGAAAATAAATTTAGAGAAGATCTTTTTCATAGATTAAACGTAATGCCTGTAGAATTAAATTCGTTATCTTCAAGAACTGAAGACATACCTTTATTAATCAACTATTTTAAAACTAAACTTGCAGAAATAAACGGAGTTCAAGAGCCAAACATAGATATAGAGAATAACAGCTTATACACCTATAGTTGGCCTGGTAATGTTAGAGAGCTTAGGAATTTAGTTGAGAGAATAACTATTTTGTCATCAAATGAAAGTAAGGAGAAAATTAACCAGTTGATTAACGATATATTAAATCCTTCTTCAAAAATAACAGAGGAGAACAATATTTTAACACAATCATTTCAATCTCCATTAAAAGAAGCGAGAGAATATTTTGAAAAAGAATACTTAACAACACAACTAAAAAAACATCACGGAAACATTTCAAAAACTGCTGATTTTATCGGTATGGAGAGATCAGCACTTCATAGAAAACTTAAATTATTAGGTATTAAAGGAATCAATTAAAAATGAACATAATTATATGTGGAGCCGGTAAAGTTGGCTTTTCAATTAGTAAACAATTATCTGCCCAAGGACACTCTGTTACTGTAATTGATCAATCATCAGAGGATATAAAGAAAATTAACGATACCCAAGACGTTAAAGGTATTGTTGGTAGAGCTACACTTCCCAGTGTTCTTGAAAATGCAGGAGCGGAAAAAGCAGATATGGTTATAGCTGTTACAAGAAATGACGAAACTAATATGATTGTTTGTCAGTTGGCTAGCTCTTTATTTAACGTGTCTAAAAAGATAGCTCGTATTAGAACTAAAGATTTTTTAGAAGGAAAATGGGGAAAACTATATAATAAGTCTAATATACCAATAGATGTTATTATTTCACCTGAACTAGAGGTAGCCAAATCACTATACAGAAGACTAGAAGCACCAGGAGCTTTAGACAACGTACCTTTTGGTAAAGATAAAGTAAAAATGTTGGAAATTTCTATTGAAAAAAATTGTCCAATTAAAAACATACCACTTAAAAAATTAACAGAAAAATTTCCAGATTTTAAAGCAAATATTCTCGGCGCTATGAGAAAAGGAAAATTTATTTACTTAAAGAAAAACGATCAAATGCTAGAGGATGATAATGTTTATGTTGTTGTTAGCAGTGATCAATTAACTCCTATTTTAAAAGCATTTGGACATGAAGAAAAAGTTTCAAAAAATGTACTGATAATTGGAGGAGGAAATATTGGTCTCCACTTAGCTAAAATGCTTGAAGAAAATTCTGAAGATTTAAGAATTAAAATTATTGAAAAAAATAAACAAAGGGCTGAAGAAATAGCTAATGAGCTTTCTTCATCAATAGTAATAAACGGTGATGCTTTAGATGAAGAAATTCTAAAAGAAGCTAATCTTGAAGGTTCAGAAACCGTATTAGCTTTAACTAATGATGATGAAAACAACATGATGGCATGCGTTCTTGCAGAAAAAACAGGGCTCAAAAAAAGAACTATCGCAATAGTAAATAAAACTAATTACAATCTTTTACAGGACTCACTGAATATTGATGATTTAGTCGATCCGCGAATGACAACTGTTTCAAGAATAATGGAACATGTTCATAGAGGAACTATTGGTACGGTTTATTCTTTATTAGATGGAGAATATGAATTTATTGAAGCAAAAATTTCTGAAAAGTCAGAATTAATAAATAAAAAAATCCGTGACTCGAACTTACCTGAAGATATTAGAATAGGTGTAGTGATAAGAAAAGAGCAGGTAATAATACCAAGATCTAGTTTTATTTTTGAGAAAGATGATCTAGTTGTATTTCTTGCCAAGAGAGAAGAATTAAAAGCAGTTGAAAATATCTTTAGTGTTGGCACAATTTAATTTTCATGAATTTTAAAGGTATAAGTTTTTATCTAAGCTTATTTTGTTTTCCTATAAGCGTTCTGGCTTTTATAAATATTTTATATGCAACTTATTTTGATTATTTTTTAAGTGTAGAAACATATTTTACAACACTAGTTGCCTCATTAATAATAGGTTCCGGACTTTTATATTTTGGTAAATATTCAGTAAAAAAAATTAATTATATTGATCAATTAATTTTAATAGTTTCTACTTATTTTCTAATTTCAATATTAATAGCTATTCCTTTTTATTTAAGCAATTACCAGGTAACGTTAGTAAACTCAATATTTGAAGCAATATCTGGGATGACTGGAACTGGTTTCTCAGTTTTTAAAAACATAAAATATTTAGATCCAACTTTAGTTTTGTGGAGATCATCCTCGCAGTGGATTGGGGGCTTATATTTTCTTATTTTTCTAACAATTGTTTTTTCAAATAAAACTTTTAATTATAAAATGACTGATCTCGTTTATTCTGGTGACAGTAGTTATAAATCAGAAGAAAATATAAAAGAAAATATTACTAAAATAATAATCATTTACTCTGTTCTAAGTTTAATAATTTTTACTTTACTCAATATTTCTGGATTAAGGTTATTTAATTCTCTTAATATGACTATGACGTTATTATCAGGAGGTGGATTTCTACCTACCGATGATATCAATAAAATTATAACTACTAACTATCAGAAAATAATTTTATTTCTTTCTTTAATTATTTCTATGCTTAATCTTTTCTTATTATTTAATTTATTTAACAAAAAAAATTTACTAGATGGACATAAGGAAGACTTGTATTTAGTAATATCTTTAATATTACTTTTTGGCCTTATATCCTTTAATGATTATCCAGCATTTAATTTAATTATTAGTATACTAAGTAGCTTAGCTAATTCAGGTCTGACATTTTTAGAGCAAGGTAATAACCTTAGTCTATATTTTTTACTTATTACAATAGTTGGTGGTTCTTTAATATCTAATACATCAGGCATAAAGTTGATTAGATTTTATATTCTTCTTAAAATTTCATCATCAGAAATATTAAAATTAATTAGTCCAAATAGTATTATTAACAAGACAATTTTTAGCTCAAATAGAAAAATATCAGATGAAAACGTAAGAATATCCTTTTTAATATTTATCTCTTTTTTCGTTAGTCTTTTTATTTTATCTAGTTTTCTTATTGTTGATAATATCGGCTTTGAAAAGTCATTTAAGTTGTCCATTCTTACATTGACTAACACTTTAAATTCTACAATGTATAATATGGATAACATTAACTTCAGTAATTTATTAACATCTTCAAAGCTAAGTTTAATATTTTTTATGATAGTTGGAAAAATTGAGCTAATATCAATTTTTTTAATTTTCAAAAAACTAATATTTAAAGATTAATGTCGAAAATAGTAATTATAGGAGCAGGCGCAATGGGATCAGCATTTGCTTTACCTTGTTTAGATAATAATCATGATATTAATATTGTAGGAACTCATCTAGAAAATGATTTTATAGAGGAACTTAAAAAAAACGATAATCTTCATCCAGGTTTAAAAACTAAAATTCCAAAAGAAATAAATATATTTAAATTTGAAAAATTTGATGAACTACTTAAATCTAATGTTGATTTGATTGTTCTTGGCATTAGTTCAAAGGGAATTGAGTGGGTTTCTGATCAAATTTGCAGATTATATAAAGATAAAAAAGCACCTAAATTACTAATGCTTACGAAAGGTTTGAGTATTCATAATAATAATTACGAATTATTAGTTGATAAACTTGAGAGGCTTTTAAAATCAAAAGGAATTAATGAAATAGATATTTCTGCAGTCGGCGGACCGTGTTTAGCAGCAGGTTTGGCTAATAGAGTTCATAGCAGTGTTGTGATTGCTAATAAAGATATCGATACCGCAAAAAAAATTGCTGATATGCTTAACACCAACTATTATCACACTTCATACTCTGACGATTTAAACGGCGTTGAAGTATCAGCAGCGATTAAAAATATTTTTTCAATGGCTGTGGGAGCTGCAAAAGGTTTATGTAGTCAAAATATATCACCTGAAGTAAGAGAAAAAAATTATCTTAATACTGCATCAGCTTTAATAAAACAATCTATTCATGAAATGGAGATCTTTGTCGAGCACTTAAAAGGAAAAAAAGAAACCGTAAAGGGCTTAGCAGGTTTAGGTGATTTATATGTAAGTTCAGGTGGAGGTCGTAATGCAAAAATGGGGTCTTATATTGGCGATGGTTTAACTTTTTCAGAAGCAAAAAAAACTAAAATGGAAAAAGTAACTGTTGAAGGAGCTGATCTTGCAAAAGAAATTGCTGAGAAAGTTAATGAAGATTTTGATCAAAAAAAATTACCTTTAATGCTTGGCATGATTAATGCTATTGTAGATGATAAAAAACTAGAACTAGACTGGGAAGCATTTAGATGAAAAAATTTATAGTTTCAATTGATGCAGGAACAACTTCAAATAGATCAATCCTATTTGATTTAAAAGGCAAACCAATTTTCTCCTCACAAAAAGAATTTACTCAATATTTTCCTAAAAACGGATGGGTAGAACATGATCCAGAAGAAATATGGAGAACTACGCTAAAAACTTTAAAAGACGTTATTCATAAATCAAAAAAACTTAGAGGGAATATTTTAAGTATTGGTATTACTAATCAGAGAGAAACAACAGTTTTGTGGGATAAGAAGTCAGGTAAAACTGTTTACAAAGCAATTGTCTGGCAAGATAGAAGGACAGATGATTATTGCAAGAAATTAAGAAATCAAAATAAAGATACAACAATTTTTAACAAAACAGGACTTTTAATAGATCCCTATTTTTCAGGAACTAAAATTAAATGGATTTTAGATAACGTTTCGAAAGCAAAACAACTAATGAATAAAAAACAATTATTGTTTGGAACAATTGATAGCTTTTTAATTTGGAGATTGACGCGAGGAAAAATACACGCAACTGATGCTACAAATGCAAGTAGGACAATGATTTATAATATAAGTTCAAATAAATGGGATGATACGATTTTGAATTTATTAAAGATTAAAAAACATATTCTCCCAGAAGTAAAAGATTGTGCCGATGATTACGGTCAAACTCATTCATCTATAACAGGAAAGTCTATACCAATAAATGGTGTAGTAGGGGATCAGCAATCAGCTACAATTGGTCAATGTTGTTTTGAACCAGGGTCTCTTAAAAGCACGTATGGTACGGGAGCATTTGTTTTACTTAATACAGGCAGTAAAAAGATTTATTCAAAAAATAGATTATTAACTACAATTGCGTATAGAATTAATGGTAAGACAACATATGCTATGGAAGGATCAATTTTTATAGCAGGTGCAGGTGTTCAATGGCTTAGAGACAGAATGAAATTTTTTAAGAAAGCCCCAGAGACAGAAAAAATTGTGAAATCTTTAAAAGATAATAATAATATTTATCTAGTACCAGCTTTTACAGGGCTAGGAGCTCCTTATTGGGATGCAAACGCTAGAGGAGTTTTAAGCGGAATTACTAGAGATACAAGCCCAAAAGAAATAGTGCGAGCTACTATTGAAGCAGTTGCTTATCAAACATACGATTTATTTGAAGCTATGAAACATGATGGTTTAAGACCAAAAATTGTAAAAGTCGATGGCGGAATGGTAATGAATAACTGGTTTTCACAATTTTTATCTGACATAGTTAATGTAAAAGTTTTAAGACCAAAAGTTCAAGAAACTACGGCATTAGGTGCAGCTTTCATGGCAGGTTTACAAATTGGAGTTTATAAATCTTTAAAAGATATTTCTAAAAATTGGCACCTAGATAAACAATTTTCACCGAAAATGAAAAATTCTGTAAAAAATAAACTTCTAAAAGGCTGGGCCTCAGCAATTAAGAAAACTTTAAGCAATTAACACACTTTTTAGTTGTAAATTATTTATCAATTAACCACTGTACACTTTGGGTTATTTTTGGTTCAATTAATTTCTAAAAAAAAACAATAACAATAAATGGGGGAAATAATGATTAAAACATTAAAAACTATTTTTGCTGTTGCTGTTTCATTTTCAATCGTAACTATTTCTAGTGCTTTTGCAGACGGTCATATGGCTGCAATTAAGAAATGGTCTAATGGAGAATTTAGTCTTTCTGTTCTATCAGCTAAAGATAGAGAGAAAGAACTAGAGTGGTTCCACAATGCTGCTAAGCCATTCAAAGGAATGTCTTTAAAAGTAGTATCTGAAGGAATACCTACCCACGTGTATGAGTCAAAAACTCTTACAAAAGCGTTTGAAGAGATAACTGGCATTAAAGTACAACACCAAATCATCGGAGAAGGTGATGTTGTAATGGCTGTTCAAACACAAATGCAAACGAACGTAAGTATTTACGATGCGTATGTAAACGACTCAGACTTAATTGGTACGCACGCGCGTATGCAACAGGCTGTGAATTTAACTGAATGGATGAAAGGTGAAGGTAAAGCAGTTACTAATCCAATGTTGGATTTAGATGACTTCATAGGACTTCAATTTACTACAGGTCCTGATGGAAATCTTTATCAACTACCAGACCAACAATTTGCTAACCTTTATTGGTTTAGAAAAGATTGGTTTGATAGACCTGAAATTCAAAAAGCATTTAAGAAAAAATATGGTTATGATTTAGGTGTTCCAGTAAACTGGTCTGCTTATGAAGATATAGCTAAATTCTTTTCAGAAGATGTTAAAACAATTGACGGCGTAAGAATATACGGTCACATGGACTACGGTAAAAGAGCTCCGGATTTAGGTTGGAGAATGACTGATGCGTGGTTATCAATGGCTGGTGCAGGAAGTAAAGGTCTACCTAATGGAGTTCCAGTAGATGAGTGGGGAATTCGAATGGAGCCAGGTTCTTGTAACCCTGTTGGCGCTAACGTATCAAGAGGTGGAGCTACTAACGGCCCTGCTGCTGTATACGCAATTAGAAAATGGGATGAATGGTTAAGACAGTACGCACCTCCAGGTGCTGCTGCAATGGACTTTTATCAGTCTCTACCATCACTATCTTCAGGAAACGTTGCGCAGCAAATTTTTTGGTACACGGCTTTCACAGCATCTTTAGTAGGAAAAGATCCTAATAATAAAGTTGTTGATGCAAACGGTATGCCTTTATGGAGAATGGGCCCATCGCCTAAAGGACCTTATTGGGAACAAGGCATGAAGCTTGGATATCAAGACGTTGGATCATGGACAATGTTTAAG
>VMHT01010681.1_pt1 | contig 25710 bp, 44 predicted proteins | sample 4693611 | NCBI WGS metagenome assembly VMHT01 (sample SAMN12280063, study PRJNA550983) | marine metagenome | isolation source: seawater sampled from same location over 5 years 0.02-0.2 micron viral filtrate | place: USA: collected off the coast of southern California halfway between the port... ...
CATGTGCATGATAATACTGTAGTCTTTACACGAGGACCTTGCAAAAACAGATTAGGTTATCTTAACAAACTTACAGAAATGGAAATGTTAGGTGCAACTATGGTCAACACTCGTGAGACACAAGAAGTCTGCAATGACAAGTGGCGTTGTCATATGGTCTTAGAAGAAATAGGATTGACACAACCTAAAACAGTTATGATTGCAAGTTCTCGTGATGATATAATAGAAAAACAATTTACTAAATTGGACATAAAGTTTCCTGTTGTTATAAAAAAACTTGAAGGTTCTTATGGTATCGGTATCATGATTGCAGATACAATGTTAGGACTTAAAACAATTATACAAACATTATACAAAGAAGAAGCAGTGCATCAATCAGGTGACGATGTAATCATACAAGAGTTTGTAAATCACAAACATGATTATCGTGCCCATGTCTTAGACGGTCAAGTCATAGCGGCTATGAAACGAACACCACAAGAGGGAGATTTCAGGTCAAATGTTTCAAGAGGTGCAACAGTTAAGTATGTAGAATTATCAGACATAGAAAAACAACACTGTATTATGGCATCAACACAAGTCAATGCAAGATGGTGTGCAGTAGATTTTATTAGGTCAGATAAAGAAAACTCACCCATAATATTAGAAGTTAATCATGCCCCACATACACAAGGTATAGAAGAGGCAATGAGAAACACAGGTGCAGAAATCGATGCACCTTTAATGACACAAATCGTAGAACACTTTGAGAGGTTAGCAAATGAATAATGTAATGTATCCGTTCGGACCACCAGTTTATTTAAGTAAAGTAGACAACGATATCATACAAGAATTAGATGTAAGAATAGAAGAGACAGGTGGTAAACCTGAGTTCGATGCAAGTGGTCAACTTGCAGGTCGAATAAAAAAACAAACACTTTTAGATGAAGTGATATCAACTAAGGTCCGTGATCATATTTTAAATCATTGTAAAGATTTTTATGAACAAACATCACAAGATAAAATACCTTTAACCGCAATGGTTCTAGACAGTATTTGGTCTAATATTCAAGAGGCTAGAGAATTTAATCCGCCTCATCAACATACTGGTAACTTTAGTTTTGTTATATATACAAGAAATGACTTAGAGAATATTACAGAACAAGAGTTGCAAAATAATGAATATGATAGTAGAATAGATGACTATCAGAATCAAAGACCTCTAGGTGGTTTGATAGAATTATTATACGGTGAAAACAATTGGATGAATTGGACTTCCTTTTGTCATTTACCAAAACGAGGAGATATATTAATTTTTCCGTCATGGTTGAGACATACAGTGTATGCACACTATGAAGCAGGCAAGATCAGAATCAGCGTGGCGGGTAATGTTAGTTTACAGTAATGAACAAAATACAACAGGCGATGCACAACAAAGCCAACAATGCCTTAGGCGAGGTTGAGTATCAGATCGATTTATTTTTAGATAACAATTGTAAGTCCACTTTTAAGATGGACAAATATCTTGCACAACTAGATTTTAAAAAGAGACTTGTAATAATCATGAAAGACAGTTTTAATCCTTTACTGGAAGAAATTACCAGTGACGAGGAAGACTTTATAGAAGCATACTCATTCTTGACTATACCTCAGAAAAAAAGATTCGTTAAATTCGTTATGGGACTTCAAGAGGGCTGTGACAAATATATTGCAAAGAATCAAGCAACATGGAAAGCAGACTCAGAACGAAAAAGATTTCAGAAGAAAATGAGAAAGGCACATGAAGAAAGAATTGCACAAATATCATCATCTACAGGTTACAAAAAAAGAAAATGACAGAACATATAGGATTTCCATTACCGTCTGAGATGTTTGCACCACCAGAGAAAGAAAAAGAAGACTTTGATAAACATGTAGCAATTAGTAAACTTCTAGATATACCTTTGAAGTGTCCTCATTGTGAAAAAATATTAAAAGAAAAAAACACTTGACGATTAACATACATTAATAGTATACTTATAACATGATATTAATTGACTTTACCCAGACTATTATCGCCGGTTTGATGGCACAAATAAAAAGCAACAACGGCGAAATCAATGAAAACATGTTGAGACATATGATTCTCAACAGTCTTAGAAATTATCAAAAGAGATATGCACAAGATTATGGTGAGATAGTGTTATGCACTGATGCATCTAATCCTTGGCGTAGAGATTACTTTCCTTTGTATAAAGCAAACAGAAAGAAATCAAGAGAGGCAGATGATAAAGATTGGCAGTTGATCTTCGACACTTTGCATAAAGTGAAAATGGAAATCAAAGAGAACTTTCCTTATCGATACATGTATGTTGAGAAGTGTGAGGCAGATGATATCATTGCAATACTCGTAAAACATGCGAAAGAAAAAGTTTTGATTATAAGTGGTGACAAAGACTTTCAACAACTACACACAGACAGTGTTGAACAGTGGTCACCTAATTTAAACAAAATGATAGATTGTCCTGAACCTGATATGTTTTTAAAAGAGCATATTCTCAAAGGTGACAAGTCAGATGGTGTGCCTAATATATTATCTAACGATGATTGTTTAGACCAAGGCATTAGACAAACGCCTTTAAGAAAACCTGTGCTTGATAAATATCTTAGGATTAGTATAGAAAAGGACGATAAATACTATAGAAATTATTTAAGAAATCAAACGCTGATTGATTTGAGTTTTATACCAGACGATATAGAGTCTGCAATATTAGAAGAGTATGGAGAAACAGCGATAACACTCGGTAATGTTTTACCTTACCTTCAAAAACACCGTCTCAATCAGTTATTAGATCAAGCAGGAGATTTTGCAATATTATGACTACAAAGAAAAAAGGAAGAGGCAGACCTAAGGGTGCGCCAAATAAACCTAAAATGGAACTCATTACTGAAAAGAAAGAGTTGTATAAAAATTCAGATGCCTTTGAAATATTTTGCCAGGCAGATTTAGTTGCACAAGAGAACGAAGACTTTGCAATCAATGGTCTTATGGTCTACGGTCAAACTAACGGCGCCTTACAAGATATATTACAATGGGTATTTAACGATAGAATCAAATCAACATTACCTGATGGTAAAACACCATTCAGAAAGAATGATGCACCTGCATCAGACTTATCTGAGAGTGCATTAAGATTTGAATTTAAAAAGTTTAAATACTTTTGCACAGAAGAAGTGCCAAAGACTCGAAGAGAAACAATGTGGATTGAAATGTTAGAAAGCATTCCAGCCAAAGAAGCTGAGATGATGGACTTAGTAAAAGATAAAGTTTGGCCTTTCAAACACATCACAAAGGATATTGCTAGTAAGGCATTCCCAAACGCAAACATTGGATAAATATTATTGTCCTCCGAGACTATACATAAAAGATGAACATTCATTTTAACAATGTGTAAAGAATTAAATAGTCGTGTAGGACTCCATGGAGATTTTTAATTATGAATGAAGAGAATAAAACATTTGCTGAGACAACAGTTCAACCAACTGAAAGCGAAAGTATAAGAGAGCGTATCTCTAATTACAAAGCACAAGTCTCACCTCAATCGGTGCAAGTCGCACAATTACTTTTAGAACAACAACTCAAAGCAGGTCTAGTTAAGTCTACAGATTTAGATGCATTGATTATGATGAGAGATGACCTTAACAAAGCAAACATAGATTATAGAACTATGTTAGAGAATGGTCAGAAAAGATTACAACAACTTGCAGAAGAAGAACAAATTGCTCAAGTTGCTAAAGAAGAAGAGAAGAGACAAGTTCAAGAAACTAAACTTGTTGATGAGAGATCACTCAGAAAAACATTACAAGATAAACTTGCAATCGCAGAGGCAAAACTAGAGGCACTCGGTGGTGTTCAAGGTAATGTCGCTGAAACACCTAATGTAGATGTTGCAAATCCAGAAATTAAATATGGTGTAGAAGAAGAAAAGAAACCTACTCGTGCATTTGAAATAGCAAGGGCATTAAATCCAGAACCTACTGTTAGTGACGATGAAATGCAAAAGGCACATGAAGAACTAGATGCATTTAATTCTAAAGTAGAAGCGACTAAGAAATCATTTCAAGAATGGGATGAAGAGAATGCACAATCTGAAACAAACTTTCAACCAAGTGGCACAACAACAGAATCTTTTTTAGATGAAGTAGACAGAGTTAATGAAGTTGCAGATGCAGATGAAATACTTGAAGAAGAAACATCATCAGCACCTGTTATATCTAAAGCACAAGTAAGTGAAGAACAAGCAGACATAGAGGCCGATGAAGTTGATGTAGTTGAAGATGAAGAAGAATATGAAGAAGTCGTTATTCCTTCTGAGAATGAATTGAAGTCTATGACTAAATCACAAATCAACGATGTTGCAGAACAAGTTGGTTTTAAGATTAAAATGGCAGACACAAAGGCAGTGATGATTAGTTCTTTTGTAAAACAAACAGAAGAATATATTACCAATCTACAAGAGAGTGGTGAATTTATTTCTGCAACAACTGATGATGAAGATGGCGATACCGATAATCAAAAAGATGGAGGTTACTTCTAAAAGTCTGGTCAAAAACGATGGTAGGTCTAGTAGAGTTTGTATAAGTGAAGAACTTGCAACTATACTAGGAACAAGATACTCAGAAATACCATTACAGATTTACAAAAAAGGAAGTAATCTTGCATTATCATTACTAACACTACCTTATGAAAAGGTGTGTGATGTCGACTTACATTGGTATAATACAACTAGAAGTCCAAGATCACCAGCAAGGTTTGATGAAGACCCACAATATTTTCAGGTACCAATAGGTGTATTTGATGAGGGTGAATATAGAATGACACTCATACAACAAACAGATAAGATAGAAAGACATATCTTATGTGAAAAGGAACAAAGACCATTAAAATTTTATTCATGGTCCGAATACTATAAATAATACTATGTCAGATAATCAAATAGAATACAATGATTTTGGTTTTACAGCTATGGATGCCGATGAGTTGGCATCTGTCGATACTAAAATAGTTGAAACAACTACAACAGCAAAAGCAGTTATTGAGAAACTTGATAACTTTGTCCGTCCTCTTTTAGAGAATCTTGCAAAAGATTCTGATAAAGATTATATCTACTGGCCAAACAGACTAGATATACTCACAAAGAAACTAAAAGAATTAGACGACATTCAAAAAAATATCGTATAAACCCCTTTACTATGACTCTCACTTTTTGATAGAATACTATCTATATTAACTATGGAGAAATAAAATGTCAAAATTTTCATACTATGATGATTCACCAGAGGTGAAAAAACTCGTAGAAATCGGTCGCAACATGATAAGGTTGTGTGAAGAAAACAAACTATTCCCTAAAGACGACTATCTATGGAATTGTGCCGTCACGGCAGGTAATAAACTTACCACTGTTGGCACCACATGGGCAAGAGTCAAGACTGCTGATGATCTTACACCAGATGAAAGAAAGGCAGTCATAGGTTATCTAGATTACAATAGGGGTTGACAATAGGTCTCATTTTTTAGTACCATATAAGCATGATGAAATTTATTTACAAACACGGTCTCTTAGATTTGGACTTTATTGTTCCTCTAGGAGTTGTTTTTTTAATTGTTTTAGGAGACTTAATATGAAAAATTTAAATGAAGCGTGTCAAGAACTTTGTAATACTCTTACAGAGGCGACACATACTAAGTGGAAACACACTCGTGAGACCACAACCCACACTTATAAAGTTGGTCAAAAATACATCAAGATTATAATTTGTGATAATGGCAACGATAGGTCAGTATGGGGTTTCATTAACAAATCAAATCCAAATTTTAAAGAGGGTGATATACTCAAAGCAGCTGGTTGGAGAACACCTGCTCTAAACAAACCAAGAGGCAATCTTTTAGAGATTGATATTAAAACTTATTGTGACCCTAATTCTATGAGAATTTATGGTCCTGATTATTTGAGGTAAACTATGGATGAATTAACATTAAACGATCTTAAATCATATCAAGAAGATATGATTGCAGAAGAGAAAGAAGCTGCCAAAAGGGCAGAGAAGAATGAATGTGTCTGTGGCACCGTAGACTGTGCTACTGAATATTCTTGTCATACAAGTGGATATTAATATGATAAATTTATATGATCACAAACACGCAAACTTGCCTATGAGTGAAAGAGATAATCCTATTGTGTTAAGTTTCTTGAAGAATAATCCTTCTAGAATAAGATACAGAGGTAAATCTATACCTGGTATTTACAATAGACCAGCGTCTCATTGCATTAGAGAGTTTGCAACATCATTTACGATCTATCCTAGATAGAGAAACTAACTTGACTAAGAGGAGGTCATGGTGTATTATAGGAATAAAAAACAAGTTGTGAGAATTAGATACTTTTACTTTTTAATAGGCGCAATATTGGGTCTAGTTGCAGGTCTATCATCAAAGATGTATGCATCAGATGAGAATGGCGAGGCAGTTTGCATGGCAAAAAATATTTACTTTGAGGCAGGTAATCAACCACTCGCAGGTAAAGTCGCAGTTGCACAAGTTGTAATGAATAGAATACAGCATAGTGCATATGGTGATACTGTATGTGATGTTGTGTATCAATCCAAATGGCGTGAGAACTGGAAAGGTAATATGATACCAGTTAGACATCAATGTCAGTTCAGTTGGTTCTGTGATGGTAAATCAGATGAACCATTAGACACTGATACATTCTTTGAGTCTTATGTAATCGCATCAGATGTTCTTATGGGTAAATATCCAGACATAACAGAGGGTGCAACACATTATCATTCTATTATGGTCGAACCTTATTGGGCAGAGACATTAAATGAGACAGTTCAAATAACAGACCACATATTTTATAAATGAAATTAGTTGCAGAAGGAGAAAAGTTTAGAGTGTTTCAAACAAAATTATATGGTATCAAGTCTTACTTTATATTAGAAGACAGCACCAATGCAACTAGAAAAGATGGTGTTGACTTCAATGTTAAATTAACTAACTACTATTTTCAGACACTTGCACAAATGAAATTGATATGTTATGATATGTTTGAAGATGGACTTTCACCAGGAGTATGGAAATAATGGCACAACCACAAACACAACAAAGACCAATAGATAAAGAATTGGAAAAGAAAAAGAAACAACAAGCACAAGATAGGAGAAACGGATAATGCCAACAGACGAACAATTTGATAGAGCAGAAAAATTAATAATAGGTTTATATTTTTTTATACCTTTAATGTTTATACTTAAAAATATATTATGAATATCTTTGTGCTAGATAACGACCCTAGAGAAGCGGCTAGAATGTTATGTGACAAGCATGTCCCTAAAATGATTGTCGAGTCTGCACAAATGTTATCTACTGCACATCGAATGTTAGATGGCACACCAATAAAAAAACCTTCAAGATCAGGTAAAACTATTCAAACTTATTACACCTTTGAAGATGAACGAGACGATATGTATTATCTGGCAGTTCATAAATACCATCCATGCACAACATGGACTATGCAGTCAAAAGAAAATTATCTTTGGCATTATGAACACTTCCACGAAATGAATTTAGAATTTCAATATCGCAGAAATAGATTACATGAAACTTTTAGAAAGTTAGGTATCATGTTGGCAAAACCACCAAAGAATATTCCTGAGGGTGATCTTACAGAGTTTGCACAAGCAATGTCACACTATCCAGATTGTATTGTAAAAGGTGATGCAGTTAAGGCATATAGAAATTACTATCACACAGCAAAACCATTTGCAAAGTGGGAGTGGAAAAGACCAGCACCAAAATGGTGGCAAGGTTATCAAGGAGTAGCATGAGAATATTAGTAGCAGGATATGGAGATGTAAGAATCTTCTCAGATAGGCCTTTTGGTTATAAAAGATATTATGTTGAATGGTCTGATGGTCGTTCTCAAATGTATAGTGGTTTATGGTATAGTGAAAAGAAAGTCAAAGAGATAGTAGAGGAACAATTAAATGCCTAGTTATGATTTCTTAAATACAGAGACAGGTGATTTAGAAGAACACTTTATGTCTTACAAAGACTTAGACAATTTTAAAAGAAACAATCCACATTTGATGCAACAGATAACAGCACCTAATATTGTAGGTGGTCATGGTGACAGAGTTAAAACAGATGCAGGTTTTAAAGAAGTGTTGTCAAAAATAGGTGAAGGACATCCAGGTTCTCACTTACATAAAAAGTCCGCAAAGGAAATTAAAACAAGAGAAGTTGTCAATAAACACATTGCATTACAGAGCAAGAAGTAGTATAATACATTATGACTAAAGTGAACATGAATCTTTTAGAACTTACAGATTTAGAAAATATAAAACTCAAAACAATTAATCACGAGGGTAAAAGATATTATCTCGGCGAAGATGATATGAAATATCCTAGTGTGACTACAGTTGTTGGTCTACATTCAAAAAAACAAATCAAACTCTGGCGTGAAAGAGTTGGTGAAAAAGAAGCAAACAAAATAACTACGAGAGCAACAAAACGAGGCACCTCGTTTCATCAACATGTAGAAGATTATCTTAGAAAAGAAAAAGACTTTATCGAGTTTGATAATATCTTACAAGAACAAATGTTTAAATCAGTTCAACCTATGTTAGATGAGATTATACCTATCGCTCTTGAAGCACCTTTGTATTCTCACGCATTGCAAATGGCAGGTCGTGTTGACTGTATCGGTATTGCACATGACAAACTTGCAATTATAGATTTCAAATCAAGTTCAAAACCAAAACAAGAATACATGGCTAAACCTTGGTATTTACAAATGACTGCCTATGCAATTATGGTTGAAGAACTTACAGGTCAACCAATCAAAGAGATATGTGCCATTGTGGCAGTTGAGGGTTTAAATACATTTCAATTATTTGTTTCTGACCCGACAAAACATGTAGACGAGTTATACGGTCTTAGAAAACAATATAGAAACCTTTACGGTATATGATACACATTTACGATAACGATAAACAAATGATTGCAGTAGTGCATGATTTTGTTTCACAAGAAGAGTGCGAAGAAATACTTGCATATTCTTGGCAAAATATGGAAAGATCAACCGTTGCAAGTAAAGATGGCAAAGGCCAAAAGCATAGTAAACGGACAGGTTCAAATACATGGTTAAGTCACGATGCATCACCTATAATAAAAGATGTTGCAGAACGAATATCACAAATGGTGAGAATGCCATTACAGAATGCAGAACCTTTCCAAGTTGTGCATTACGAAGAAAATGAAGAATACGATTATCATTGGGATAGTTTTGACGAATCTGATGATGTCGCAACAGAAGAGTATACAAAGAATGGTGGTCAAAGATTGATTACTGTTTTAGGATATTTAAGAGATGTGCCGAAAGGAGGTGAAACTGGTTTTAATCATCTAGGTGTAAACATTCAACCTAGAAGAGGCAGTATCATCGTATGGTGGAATGTTGAACCTAATACAACAAAGAGAGAAATTAAATCTCAACATGCAGGTCTTCCTGTATTAGAAGGAGAGAAGTATGCTTTCAATTTGTGGTTTAGAGAAAAAGAGTTTATAAAATGATAACAAGAAAAGAATTTACAGAACAAGTCGAAAGACTTATAGTTGGTGGCAGAACAGATGTGATGAGTGCAATACTCAAAGTGTGTGAAGTCAACAATGTAGAACCAGAGGGTGCTAAGAGATTACTATCAATACCTCTGAGAGAAAAACTAGAAGCAGAAGCAGAAAGTTTAAAGTTAATTAATCGTCAAAAGGCCAGTCGAGGTTCTTTGACAACTTTTATGAGTAAGGAGTAAATATGAAAGAAGGCGATATAGTATCCGTGATCACCGTAAGTGGTGAGTATATCGGTAAATTAGTTTCTAACAGACATGATTGTGTTGAGTTAGAAAACCCTAGAATTATTGTGAATACACCAGAGGGCAAAATGGGATTCGCAAAAGGCATTTGTGTCACAGGTTGTGTAAACCCTACAAGTGTTTCAATACAGAATTATGTATTCATGACAGAAACTAACGATGATATTATAACTGCATATCATACGGCAGTAAGTGGCATCGTAGCACCTAAAAAGAAAAAGATTATAGTAAATCAGTAATGTCGAGTCGAGAGGGTTTTGATAGTTATCAACTGTATCTCGCAGTTAAGTTGCATTTTAAAAATGAAGACTATGACTTTATAAAATACAACGCTCGTGTAAAGGCAGACTTATCATCTTTCATGAAACGAAATGATAAGTTTCACTTTGCAAAATTATCAAGAACATACAAACATGAACTCAAAGATTTCTATGTTGCAAACTTATCACAAGGTGATTATTGGGCTGGTGAACTTCTAGAAAAAGAGGCACAAAATAGATTTACAGAATACAAGAAAAGAAAACAAAAACTATCACACATGTTTGAACAAGAAGTCAGAGAGTTATTAGAAAAGAAAACAATACAAGAAGTTCTTACATGTTCAAATGGTCAACACCCATATTTACTCAAACAATTTTTAGGCAAAAAAATATCTATAGAAACAATGTGTATTCTAAATGATATTACAGATTACAGTATAACATGGAATAAACTCATCAAAGAGAACATTGTATATCCTGATACATATCATAAGATTAAAAAATACAGAACATTCTTATCGTATGACTTTAAACAATACAAACAAAAATTAATTGAACTATGCTCTACTTAGTAGGAAACGGACCAAGTCGTAAAGACTTAGATTTAGATACACTTGAAAACTGGTGGGGAATGAATATGGTTTATAGAGACCATACACCTGATTTACTATTCGTGCAAGATGTCGCCCCACAAAATGAAATGATTACAGATCAATACTACAAGAAACATCCAGTATGTGTGGGAGAATGGAACGAACTGCCTATGGATATGTTTGACATTATGAAGTTTGGATTACCAGGTGAAGTAGTTGAGAATCGATTGCCGACAGACGACAGGTTTGTAGTGCAAGGAGAAGATTATCGAGGCGAAGGACAGAGAACATATATGATTGGATATTCCTCTGCGGAGGCAAACAACATAGTTATATATACAAATGAATTGCTCAAGAACACTTTTTGTGGCATCTATGCATTAGGTTATGCAGTGCATCATGGTCATAAAAAGATATGCTTAGCAGGTTATGATTCATTACAATACGGTGATCTACAGAATATATACGGACCAGATGATTGTTATACTTACAATGAAACATATACAGAACAAAATTCAGGTGTGGGAAGACCTCAGCAGGCACAATTTGTTGCATTGCTGGAACACATAAATAAGGACTATCCAGATGTAGAGTTATATTTTAAAAACTCTATTGACGGATTCGATAAAATCGATTATACTGATATAGTATCTCGGTTAAATATCGAAGATAGGTGGGTTCTAGGCACAGCGTGTTTCGAATCCGAACTTTAATAAGATGCGATAAAATGCAAATACAATGCGATACAATGCTATAAGGAGTATAATACAATGTCTACATCTTTAGATAAATTAAGGCAGGCCATGGAAACTGCTTCACCTACACAAGGTGAGAAAAAATCCTACGATGATGATAAGTATTGGAAACCAGAACTTGATAAATCAGGTAACGGTTATGCAATAGTTAGATTCTTACCAACACCAGAAAACGAAGAGATGCCTTGGGTGTCTTACTTCGACCATGGTTTCCAAGGACCTGGCGGTTGGTATATTGAGAAGTCTTTAACGACTCTCAGTAAAAATGATCCTGTTAGTGAATACAACACTCAGTTGTGGAACACTAACATCGAAGCAAACAGAGAACAGGCAAGAAAGCAGAAGCGTAGACTTCACTATGTGTCTAACATCTATGTTGTTTCAGACCCTAAACATCCTGAGAACGAAGGAAAGGTATTCATGTACCGTTATGGTAAGAAGATTTTTGAAATGTTGAAAGAGGCAATCTCTCCAGCATTTGAAGATGAAGCTGCTATAAACCCTTTTGATCTTAGAGGCGAGGGTGCAAACTTTAAAATTAAAATCAGAAAAGTCGATGGTTATTGGAACTATGACAAGTCTGAGTTTGATAGTCCTGCACCACTTTTTGAAGATGAAAATCAGCTGAATAATATATATACTACGCTGAGTCCTTTATCTTCAATCATTGCACCAGACCAGTTCAAATCTTATGATGAACTGAAAACTAAACTCGATAGAGTATTAGGTTTAACTGGTGATGTTAGCACATCTACTGCTGAGTCAGTTGCAGAAGACCTTGACGAAGTGCCTTGGTCTGGCGTAAATACTGATACAGTAGCAGACGAACCTGTAATCGCATCAGCAGAATCTTCCCCAAGTGATTCAGAGGGAGACGAAGCGATGGATTACTTTAAGAAACTTGCAACTGAGTAAGTTTCTTATTAGGGAGTTGTAGTTTATAATATGTATTCGTGTTTTGCTACAACTGACTATGACCGTGGATATGGGGGTATCATAGTAGGGGAAAAGATAACAAAAACTGATGCGGTGTTATCTGGTGTAGAGCGAGGTTGCTATAAAAGTATGGGGCGACTACACACTTTAATAAATTAATTATGACAATGGTGAAACCTAAAATGCATCCTAAGACGAGACAAGTAGAGTCTTTCGATCGTATGTTGCGAAGATTTAAAAAGGCCTGTGATAGAAAAGGCATAGTTAAAGAATGTCGAGATAGACAATATCATGAAAAACCTAACGACACTAGAAATCAACGCAATCAAGCAATCAAGAGAAAGAAAAAACTAGACGCTCGCAAAGCAGAATTCAATACTTACAGGAGAAAGTAATGCGAAGTAAAAGAGAAAAGCGTATCATTCGAAGACGCCTTGTTTCTACTATTACTGCTCTTCTTCTTATTGTTAGTGCAATCTATATCTTCTTTGTTTTTAAACCACCAACTGCACTAGATATCAAAAACTATTACGATGCGCCTATCGAAGAGGACGATGGCACTCGCTATGGGTAAAGGAAGTAAAAGAAGACCACAAATCGTATCAGACGATAAATTTCAAGAAGCATGGGATAATATCTTTGCTAGAAAAGTCACACCGCCACATGCATCTACTCAGATGCACAAAGATAAAACTAAAGTAATTCCTAGAAAAGAAAAGTATAAAGATTAACCATATAGTGAATGTATATGTTCACTTTGGCGAATATGATTATCTATAGGGTCTTTTCCATAAATATTCATTGTAGTATCATGTATAAAAGGATTAATTGAATTAAAACTTTGTAGATTGGTCTCTCGTTTAGGTCCAACAAAATCATCTTTTGTATCATTCATTTCATCAACTTTATTTTTTATCTCTTCAAAAGGCACAATCTCTAACATATCTTGGAATTTTATAAAATCTTCTTCACTTAAATCATTCATCAAACCACCATATATTTTTGTTATAGCATCATCAGCGTATGTATCAGCGAAATATGAGACTCCAGCTGCTCCTAAACTGGTAAGACCAAAAGAAATCGCACCTGGGATAGAAAAAGAGAATGGAGCGCTAGCCAGTTTAGCTCTAGCAAAAAATGTTCCAAAAGCACCGAGACCACCAGCAGTCGCACCAGCGATTTCTCCGGCTTTCTCTGCATTGAAAATACTCATTAATGTATCGTATTCATCTCCAGTCATTGGTCGAGGAATAGGTTCACCTGGAAATATGTAATGAAGTTTTGGACTTGGTATCATGGTATTAGATTCTTGATCATAAATTAATGTTGATTGTAATGCTTCAATTTTATCATCTACTGTGCCCATACCAATAAATGCATCTAGTCCTACAACTGCTATTGGAGCTCCAACTCTGAATGCATTTCCGAAAAATCTTTTTAATCTGGCGGAGTTTCCTTTAGTTTTTGTATCACTTGTTGCAACTGCATCTAAATCAAGTTCAGTCTGAACTGGTCCACCTGTTAAAATAGCTTGAACAGTTCTTTGAGCCGCCTTATAGATTTTTGTTCTCTTGTCTGGATTATTCCTCATTATCTCTTGATTCGTTTTCAAAATATCTTCTGTTGATTTTAGAGGAATACTTGTTGATGTAGCTACAGTATTACCAGCACTGCTGATTAATTTTTGGTTAGCGGCAGCTGCCTTTGCAGTTGCCATAGCGGCTTGTATAGTGCCACCTTTCATCAATGCTCCGATACCATTTATTATAAAGGCACCTAGAGATGTAATATTACCTGAAAATACATTACTAATAGAGGCGCCAAGTCCAAGCAATATGGCTATCACACCAGCCAACATACCCATACTTGCTTTACTTCTTATTCCTGCACTTTTATTTTCTTTTTTATCTTCGTCTAAAAGGTCTTCTAATATTTCAGTTTGTTCTTCTTGTTGTTCGAGAGTTTGCAAATTCATTGCTTCTTCTTCTCTTAATTCGTCTTTATATCTTTCAAAATCATCTCTCTCATCTAGAGCAGGCAAGGCATCTCTTATCGTTGTTCTAAATCTATCATAGACACTATCGGCTAAAATCACTTCATCTGACGACCCGCCACTAATATCAGAACTATCTTCTACTCGCATTTCTCCTGATTCAATTGCCTTTGCAATTGCATCTTCTGGTGTTTCAGTGGTACCAAGACCCTTAAACATACCACCTATTTTACCAGCAAAATCACCTACAGCTCTAAATGAACCTACAAAAATATCAAATACACCTTTAGCTTTGCTAAAAGTTGTTTTAACAGCATTTACTACAGGACCTAATGCACCCATACCATCTGTAAGGTTTGCAAAACCTTCTTTAACTTGATCTACTCCAGAATCTACCCCACCTGATACAAAATTCATAGTGCTTGATTTGAGAGAATCAGCTATTTTCATTATACCGTCTGGATTTCTGGTATCAAAATAATTTGACAACTTCATTAAATTGTCACTGGCTAATTGGCCGATTTTATCTTTAAAAGAAACATTTTTCATGTAATCTTTCATCAACTCGGCAGTTTCTCTAGTTCCTTTGTATTGTTCTATTAACTGTTGTCTTTGTTCTTCTGTTATGGTTTTAATTTCTTTTATCTGTTCAAGTGATAAATTCTTTAATTCCCCTATAGCAGATGTAGTATCTTTGATTGCATCAGTTTCTTTGTAGATAGCCTTTTCGATCATCGTAGTAGATTGATCTTCATTCTCATCTAAGTTTTCTATTCTTTTTGTTGTTTCTTTTTGATCTTTTTGTAAATCGTTAATTTCAACGATTAAAGAACCTAGTAGTGTAGCTGGATCGTTTCCGAAAGCTGGATTTGGTAATGTTCTTGTAGCCATTATACTATTTATTTACCTGTGTTTTCTATCTTTGCCATCAAAAGCTTTTCCTGCTTCTGATATACCAAAGGCACCTAGTGTCACAACAACAAACGATGTATAGATTGTTTCGGAAACTTTTAAGTCCATATCCCATACGATAGCAGTCACTAAGTCTGCTATACCGAATACAGTCATAAGAATAAAAGATATAAAACCTATGATAGATTTTTCATTAATGTCATTGTCATCTAAAAACAAATCCATCATTTTTCTTTTAGGTGGTGCAAGTTGAGCTTTGGCTTTACGAGCCTCTTCTTGCATCTCTTTAATTTTGTCTTCTTGCTCATCGAGTTGGTCGATAAGTGCCATATACTTATCTAAATCTATCTCGACTTCATTTCTGTCATTATCGTTATCTTTAGCCATAATTATTTCCTTTTATTATTAAGAGCCTTTATTCTTTCATTCTCTTTTTCAATATGTTGCATCAGAAGATTTATGTAAATTTCCCTTTCCCATGGTAACATATTTTCTAATTCAGTTAATGAGTAATTGTGAGTTTGCATTAACTGAAAATTTGTTTTATAATAATTTTCTAATGTATCATGTGAAAGGGTTATCAAAAAAAAGATTGTAAACCTTTCAAATTTATTTTATTCTCCGTGCCACAATTTGAACATTTATATTCGATGTTTTTTTCTAATGATGGCAAGTCATTAAAAAAATTCATAATTTCTGCGAACTGGTCAAGTGTAAGACTCTCAATAAAATTGTTTATCTCACTATCTGGAAAATCTTTTAGTTCATATATTTCACTTTCATCGTAAATTCTAACCATATTAGTTCTTAGTAATGGTTTTATTGCATCTACTTCTTGCAGTTCATCGACTATCAAGGCACTGCCGGCAGTCGGAAACTCTAACTCTATCATCAGACTATCACTAATTTGAATTTTATTTTCAGGTAATTTATCTGTATCTATTTTAATACTTTCTAAATCAACTGTTATGTCATGTTTATGTTGACAATTTTGACATTGTAGACCAATTTTAGATGTTTCACCTATAGATCGCATTCTTATTTGCAAAAATAGATATTCTAAATCAACCATTGGTAATTTCAATGCATCAATTTTATCAAAAGTCACATGTGAAATTATATCACATATTGCATCAAATATTTCTTTTGCATTTTTTCCTTCTCTAGCCATCATCAAATTCTTTTGTTCTTTGACTAGAAATGGTCTAAATTTAACATTCTGTTTAGACAACGGCAAATGTGTATTAAAATTCGGTGTCTCTTGAACAGGTAATTTCATAATTAATCCTCTATTATTTAATCAAAAATACCGCCGAGTTTAGCGAGTCTATCACTAAATCTCTGCAAGGTATTATTAGCACTATTGCCTTCTCGACCAAACACTGAAAGGTTTGTTATGTCTAGTAAAGCGTCTAGAGCTCTTCTTCCTTTATTTAGTCCATTCACCACAGGCGTATTATGATAAGTTGTTGAAAAGGTCCTAAATGCAAATGTGCATTCAAATTGTAAAATAGAATCAGTCTGATCATATGCTAATGACATAGGATTATATGAGATTGGGAAGGCACTCTCTAATTTATATGATAATCCTGGATTTGCTGAATTTGACATGGTCATAATTTCGATTTGACCAATGTAATCGTTATAATATGAAAACATAGGATTTATAGATGAACCTTGCGTATTAAAATCATTATTTTCATCCTTTTTACCACCTGAAAAAATGGCACCTAACCATGCATCTATGATATATCTATCTGCAAAATTAGAGTCACACAAAAAAGTAAATGATACTTCTTGTCCGTCCATAGAAAGTTGATAAGGTCTTTTTTCTGTTGGTCCATATGGAGACCAATCGGCCGACTCTAATTGACGACCTGGTAATGTTGCATTAATACATCTAATACCTTCTAAATTTATGTTTAGATTAGGACAATATAAGTTTACACTATATCTGTTTGGTCTTGCACCTTGATCAAAATTATATCTGAGAGTATCAATTTTAAAACCTTTTTTTCTTTCTCGTCTTGTCTGTCTATCATTCTGTTCTTCTATATCTTTACTTATTGCTTCTATACCTGCTTTAGCATTTGATTTCAATTCAGATTTAATATCAGCTGTTATCATTGCATTGATATCCTGGTCGATAGTGATATCAGGTATTCTTATTCGTTTAGCTACTACTTCTACATCTTCTATGACTGAATTATTAGCCTTATATCTGTTAGCCATTTACTTTTTTCCTGCTTTGTTTATATACTTCTGTTATACTTTGTTTTTGAAATCTTGCCAATGGTAACATTGCAACAGTATCCCAATGATCTGGTGTTACCTCTAAGGCCTCGCCTTTAACATGTGAAGCGAGATATCTTTTTAAACATGGTTTAGCCCATTTTAATTTAGATGCAGATTTTAATATATCATATGACATACGAATACGAGTCTGTATATCGTCTGCATCTTCATCGTCTTTTATTGCATACTCATATAATGCATCTAGTAAAGTTATACGATATCTAGGTGGTATGTAATGAAGATTTAAACCCATAAAACCATTTTCTTCAAGTGATAAAATTAAAGTCACAGGAAATATATCATAATAAGGTAATACTTCTGCATATTTAGGGTCATAAAAATAATTATACATACGACCTATTAAGTATCTATTAGTCTTATTGAATGTAGACTTATTATAAAAACTATTTACATTGACTCTAGTGCCTTGCATTTGATTTCTCAACCAAGTAAGACTTTCTTCTGATCTTGTTCTAAATTCAGAGGGCCTTTGATTTTGATATTTTTCTAATAGGCTTATCATACCTATTATTTATGCTAGTTTGTATAGATAACGAAGTTTTCTTTTACAACCTTTTCAGATGAATAAGGATATAGGGCAAGAAGATGTATTAAGTCTTGTTTTTTGAATTTGTAATTACCACTGTCAATGATTACACCTTTTGATTCTGATGTATCATCTGGTGAGTAATAGTTTGGTCTGATATACTCAAAGACATCATCTTCACAATCACCTATCAATATAGGTTTTTGAAAGTTAAACATTGCACGAATACTTTGAACAGAACCTACAATGTCTTTTCTTTCTTCTTGCATATGCATTTCAAGTATTTGGCCATTATCATTAACTGCAAATATTTCTTTATCTGCTTTCTTAAAAATTTCATGCCATTCTTCGAATGATAATGGTGATCTTGGCCAACCAGAATTGGCCTCGGAAAATTTGTTATGTCTGTCCCAAACAATAATTTTTTCATCGTATGCCTGTAGATATGAATGTGCATGTATACGAGAACAACCTGGATGCACGAACATATGATTTCCTTCTGTTAGTGCCTGCATTGTAGAATGTAGACCAACAGTATTATATTGTTCTATAAGATACATAATCTTACAACAATGGTATAACATATTCTGTTCATTGTCAGCAGTTTGTTCAGAGAAGTTTTGCATGTCTATTGAATTGCCGTCTATACCTTTAATCAAAGCAATAACATGTTCTAAAAGTTTTTCTGTGCCATATCTTTGTGTGTTAGGTCCATAAAGACCAACATTAATACATTCTTGTAATGTGACAAGATAAGGTTTTGAATGTCCAGATATGTAATCAAAACAATCTTTAGTTTCAGTAGTTATTGTAAAATATCTTTTGAACTTTTCAAAATTGACATTGTTATTCATTGGTGTAATATCAATTATAGGCATTTAAAAACTCCTCGACTCTTTTTAAGTCATCTTGTGTATCTACGGATAATCCGTGATCTTCTACTTCTATCATTTTAATTGCAAAACCATTTTCAATGTATCTCAACATTTCTACTGATTCTGCTTTTTCTAATTCGCCAACTTCTAGTTCTACAAACAATTCTAACATATGACGATTGAATGCATATAGACCTAATTGTTGTTTGAAAGGCACCTCTTCTTTCTTATGAAAAGGTATACCAAATCTTGAATAGTAAACTGCATTGTTGCTCAGATCAGTCACAACTTTTACAACATTACTATCATGTAATTTATAATTATCATTGACATAGACATACGCATTACCAATACCAATAGACTTATCAAACTGTTCTACTAAAGTATCTATTGCATCAGGATTGATTAGTGGTTCATCGCCTTGAATGTTTACGAATACATCACCGTCAATCAACTCGATCGCTTTCGCACATCTGTCTGTTCCAGAACGCACATCATCATCTATTACTATGCAACGCATTTCATGTTTTGCACAATACTCATTTACTTTTTGATTGTCAGTTAATACTACAACTGTATCTAATTTTTCTGATGCACATGCCTGGTCGTAAACTCTACGAATCATTGGCACGCCATTAATTAACGCCAAAGGTTTACCTTCGAAACGAGTCGAATGCCACCTTGCTGGTATTAATCCAACAACGAGTTTAGATTCTCTATCGATTTTACTGAGTGATCGCATTTTCCATAACCATAACTTGCATGTATAAAGTCTATACCTGCCCTTGTAGCCGCTTCATAGTCGACTTGCATGTCTCCTATGTAGACTGCATCTTTAGGGTCAGTGTGTGTCATTGCAAGACAAAAAAGAATCTGATCTGGTGCTGGTTTGCCTCTCATACCTTTTTTAGGACTTACTACATAATTAAATTCTACATCTAAATGTTCTAGAATTACATTTGTTCTCTCAGCAGTCTTTGATGTGACTACTGCAATCTTACTATTCTTCTTTATTTCTTTTAATGTGTCTTCTACACCATCGTAAAACTCTAAGCAATACTCCATGAGTTCTAAAGATGTCTTATCATAAGTGTGTTTGACTGCTTCAACATTTTCAACATTCAATTCTTTCATGATATCACGAAAAGGTTTGCCTATCTGTTTAAAATAATCATCAAATGTTTGAGTTAATTTATGTTCTAACATGCATGTGTTCCATGATTGTTCCATCATGTGTTTAGAATCTATAATAACGCCGTCTAAGTCAAAAATATATGTTTTCATTTTTTTGGTAGTAGTTGGTCTTCTGTAAGTATTCTAAAACTGTATCTTCTATCTTTACAATACTCTTCAGCCGCTTTAAATTTTGCTTGATTTTTAATATATGTTGCAACTTCATTGAGATATCGTTTAGTTTTTCGCTTCGGTTGTTTCGGAGGCGAAAGATGTTTCTTCGGTTTTACTTCAATGATTTCACGAACTACTTTTTTATCCTTATTAATATATTTTACATAAAAATCGGGGAAATATCTATGGGTTTTTTGATCTAAAGGCGATTTATATGGTATTATTATCTCTTCACTGCCCCATTCTATGATTTTTGAGTTATTATCGCAGTAAACCATAAATCTTCGCTCCCAAAGTGAGCGATAAAAGATTTTTGTAGGGTCACCTCGATATTTTTTGTAATTCTTAGGTTTAAACTTACCACTATACGACATAAATAACTATATTAAGACTTTAAGGTTATTTATATGGCAAAAATCGATAAAATTATTCAGAAATTTAACAAAGCTAAAAACGCACTCAATACAATCAAAGGTATAACCAGTAAAATTGAAGCAATAGGTTATCAATCTGCTATCGATGAGTTAGGCGATGCTAGAAAATCAGCTGAAACTTTATTAAAACAAAGACAAGCAAATATGGAAGTAGGCCTAAGAGCTTCAAAATCTGCTTTATCACATGTAAAAGAAGTGCCAGAAGAGGTTGGTAATAGTTTGATATATCCGAAATATGATCCTCTTGCTAATTATCTCACTTTCGATATTAGACCTAGAAAAGATAGAGGGTTTTCAAACTCCAGAGGCAAATTGACACAAGACACACTAAGTGAACCAGTTATGGTCGAGGGTCCAGATGGAAAGAAGGTACCATCTGGTGATTTTACACCAATAGATGATAGTCCATTTAAAAGAAGAACAATAGCTCTCTACATACCAGATTCACTAATATCTCAAGCTAGTGTTTCTTATCGTGCAGAGGGTATAAGTCCTTTTGCTAGAAGTATAGCAAATGTTTTAAGTAAAATAGGAAGCAAAGATTTCTTTGACACAGCAGGAAAAGAAATAGGAGAAGGTGCTAGAGAGTTTATAAACATGACTATTAATAGAATAGGTGGTGATATTCCTAATTTAAGACAAGGTATTGCAAAGAATCCTCAACAAGAACAATTATTAGATTCTGTGCCATTTAGATCATGGGATTTTACATTTGATTTTTATCCAAAATCAAAAGAAGAGGCCAGAGATGTTAGAGATATAATCACTATCTTTAGACAATCGATGTTACCTGATACATTTAGACCAAGTGGTAAAGGTGGAACTCCTGATGCAGATAATCTTGCTGAGGAAAATGTAGGGGGACAATTTTTAAATGCAACTTATTATGGTTATCCTAATGTTTTCGATATATATTTTTCTGGCCCTATGGCAGATAAGATAGACGGTTTTTTACCAGCTGTTTGCACAAACGCACAAGTAGATTACACAGGTGGTCAAAAATTTTCAACTTTTTATGACGGTATGCCGAATCATATACAATTAACATTAAACTTTTTAGAAATCAAAACCATGACACTAGCAAATTACGAAGATGTGAGAGCTGAAATGGCACAAAACGGATTCGGAGCTACTTCTGACTTAAATGATTCTATTGGTGATTTACAATCTAGAGGTGTAAATTTAGGAAATGATGAAGTCTCTGGTTACGACACTACTCAAAACCCATTCGGTGTGGGTGATAATAGTATATAAGGTTAAATACATATGGCTAATCAATACTTTAAAAATTTTCCAACAATATCATATAAATTATCTAATAATAAAATAGTTAATATAAAAGATTATTTTAGAAAATCAAAAATCGAACAAGATGCTGTTTCATCAATTGTAGAATATACAAAATATGAAATTAAAGAAGGAGAAAGACCTGATGTATTAGCAACTAAACTATATAACGATGCGGATTTACACTGGTTGTTTTTTCTAGTAAATGATATAGAAAATTATTACGATTGGTATAAAGATTCTCTTGTATTTGAAGAATACATGAACAAAAAATATATCGGTCAATATGCAATTGCAAGTTCTTCAACAGATATAGTTTCATCATCATCTAAATTTCTCTTAGGTGAAAAAGTCACGAGTGTATCATCAGAAGGAAGAGTTATATTAGTAGAACCTATCATGAATAGAATATGTATAGAGGGTGATAGTTTTGTTGCAAATGAACTAATTACTGGTAGTGTAAGCGATAAATCATTTACACCAACATCTGTTATAAATCAACAAGACGGTATTAGTCATTATATAAACAGTGATGGTTTGAAAAGAAATTCTAGTGCTACAGGATATACAAGTGTCACTAATTATGAAAATGAAGTAGAAATAAACGATAAAAAAAGAAGTATAAAAATTATTACACCAGAAAAAGTTCCTCAAATAGTAAACGCTTTTGAAGAAGTAATGTTGACATAAAAAATGAAAATACAAGGCGAATGCATAATTGACTCGATTTGTCTAGTCAATCAAGATGACGATATAATAGATATATCACAAGTTTGTTCAAACATAAATTTTTTTGAATCTATAGATCAATACTTTTGTTCAGGAAGATTAAGTGTAGTTGATTCTAGAGAATTAATAAAGAATTTTAAATTAGTTGGCCAAGAATCACTTACAGTTAAAATAAGACCAAGAGATGATACAAATACACAAGATGGTTATGCAACTAAAGAAAATAGTATTTTTAGAACATTTAGAATATACTCTATTACTGATGAAAAGGTATTAGATACAATAAATGCAAAAACTTATGTCTTACATTTTGTAGACCCAAAATATTTTTTAACAAATCAAAAAAGAATATCTAAAGTATTGTTCGGTTCGTGGTCAGACATATTACTTAAAGAATACAGAGAATTATGTTTTAAAGATAGAGAAGAACCAGCAAATTTAACTGATCATTGGGAAAAATCAGATGGCGAAAACAAACAATTAGTTTGTCCAGATTGGACCTTTACAGAGTTGACAGATTATATTGTAGCGACTGCTAAAGAACTTGAAACTAAATCTCCTTTTGAAAATGATATGTTTTTTTATGATACAATTTTTGGTGGTGTTAATAGATTTATGTCATTTGCTAAGATGTTAACCTTAGAAACACCAGTCACATTTGATACATATCCTAGAATAGATATTGCTACTGGTGAAGATGACCCTAATATGAATGCGCCTTATACAGGACTTAACACACAAATATTAGAATTCGAAAGACCAAAAAGAGCGAACTTAATAGAAGCGATATTAGGTGGAGCTTATGCTAGTAAATTAACGAGTTATGATCCTATTAGAAAAATAGATAGAGTTATGTCTTATGATTCTGGAGAAACTTATCATAAAATTAAAGAAAAAAATAATATATTCCCCTTAGTTAAATTAGATTATGCCGAGAAAGTTTCAAAAGCAACTAGAAGTGACGGCCAAAATGTTCCAGACATTTTAGATCAATATCAAACACTTTCTTTAAATGAAACTTTGTCTGCTGATGCTTTAAGTTTCGATAGAATTAATCCTACAAATATTTTTAGTGTTTCAGATCAATTGGTCGATTCTACATCTAGTGAAAACAAACAAGAATATATAGCAAATGAATTTAAAGATGATGCATTATGTAAAAGAAACTCACTTTTATTATTGATGGATCAATTAAAGATAAGTGTAGTTATACCATTTAGAACAGATATTTCTTGTGGTACCATGATCAGATTAAGTTTACCACTCGTAGAACCAAATTCAGAGAAAGCGTCAAATAAAATGGATAACGGTAGTTATCTAATTACTAAAGTAAACCATGAGATAGAACCTATAATGAATAGAGGCATAATGAGATTAGAATGTATTAAAATTGGATACGATACTGATCTAGTCAATTATAATCCTTTAGATGAAGAACCTACAGGAGATAAAAATTCATAATGAGACATTTTTTCGGAATAATAGAAGATAGAAGAGACCCATTAAAAATAGGTCGTGTTAGAGTTCGTGTTCGTGGTGTGCATACTCATGAAAAACGGTTTGTTGCAACACCAGACTTACCTTGGGCTCATGTAATTATGCCTGTCACAACACCAGGTTTAGGCGGGTTAGGAAAAAATCATAATCTAGTTGAAGGCACATCAGTAATAGGTGTTTTTACAGATAAAGCAATGCAACAGTTTTTAGTATTGGGCGTAAATCAAGGTGTATCTCAAAAAGTTTTTATTGAAAATGAAAAAGATATCGGTACCGATATATCTCCAGATTACGGATTTAATGACCCTAGAAGAGTAGAATCTAAAGATTATGAAGCAGTGCAAGGAAAACCAGATGCAACAAATCCAGATCATTTTAAATCGAGAACTCATGGCCTAGATAAAGGGTTAGATTTTTATCCACATCTTCCTAAAGGTCATATATTTGATTATACTGGCAGAGGTTTAACACAAATAGACGAATTTAAAGATTCTGAAAAAACACTCCCATATTATCCATTAGTAAAAGATGCATCTGATATAAATGTGTTTAGCACACAAGACGGAAAAGATGCACACACATCTGCGCCTCTATCAAGAGATTTGAGTTTGATAGGTGGAGGATTTTCTGAGGTCAAATCATCTGCAAAACCACAATACCCTTTCAATCATGCAACATATACTGAGTCTGGTCATTTATTTGAGTTAGATGATAGTAGAAGTCATGAGAGAGTATCATTACAACACAGATCGGGAACATATTTCGAATGGCAACCAGACGGTGATGCACACACAAGAATAGTAAAAGATAACTATACTGCTATATTAAATAATGATGAAATCTTTATAGGCGGTAAAGTAAACATAAAAGTTTTAGGAGATGCCACACTCGATGTAGGTGGTAATTTAAAGGCAGATGTAGCAGGCACAACAACAATTGATGGAACAGATAATATTACAGTGACGGCGCCTATTATATCTATGAACGGCCAAACAATCAAACTTAATTCATAATGGCATTTACAGCTACGATACCAACGGAACTATCTTGTCCAGAAGCAGACATATTTTCGTTACCCACAAAAGAAGATTTAGTCAATTCTTTTAATAAACTTGCACAAATACCTAGTAAACTCAAAGTAGAAAAGGTAAAGTTAGGTGATGAACTTACAGCAGAAGTCGAAGAAGAAATAGACAAGATTGTAGAAGATATCGAAAAGTTTATTGATGGTTTTGCAGACATCTTATCGCCATTTTGGGAAAAAGGAACAATTCGTAATTGGCAAAAAGAAGCCAATGATGCATTTACTGAATTACTACAAGAGTTTCAAATTTTTGTGCCTGCTAAAATTGCAGA
>VMHT01039891.1_pt1 | contig 25701 bp, 10 predicted proteins | sample 4693611 | NCBI WGS metagenome assembly VMHT01 (sample SAMN12280063, study PRJNA550983) | marine metagenome | isolation source: seawater sampled from same location over 5 years 0.02-0.2 micron viral filtrate | place: USA: collected off the coast of southern California halfway between the port... ...
CTTTCTGGCTCTTGTTGCAGAGGCTTTTACACCCTTATCAACAAACTTCCCATTCTCTTCAGAGTAAGTTTGAATTGCTGTCATTATAGCGTCATGTGTTTCATTTGACATATTATTGTCCTTCCTTTATTATCGTACGATTAACATTAATTAACGTCAGTGTAATTAAAGCACGTAAGAAGTGGTTTTGTCAACATAAAAATTAAACAATTATGTCAACATCATTGGCATAGTTGGTAAAACCATTTTCTTTGACTACTTTTAATACAGAGTTCACTCTGCTTACCAATTCGTCTTTGTGTGAGATAAGGAATATGTTCTTTTTCTGTGTCCTACTCATATCTTTTAAAACCGCCATTGAACTCTCAACACCTGATATGTCCATGCCTGCGTCCACAAGTTCGTCAATGAACAGCAAGTTGATCTGTTGATAAAGACTTTCCCACACATCTCTGAACGCCCAACTCAGACTCAGAATCAATCTGTTTCTCTCGCCTCTGCTTAGATTATCAAAATCTAATTCTCTGCCAAGTTCTTCGATACGCACACTTAGATCTGATTGGAAAGTCACCGTGTGTGGTAGTTTCACTTTTCCTAAAAAGTATGCTAATCGCTGATTCAGGTACGTTAAGTTCTGCTCTATAATCCTTGTTCTTATAAATGAATCTTTCGCTGTCAACAGTTTGTATAAAAACTCTTGATGTCTGTGTAAGTCTTCTAGTTCGTTTGCCTTCTCATAATCGATATCTTGTATTGCCGATTTCTTCATTTCTGCAATCTGTTCTGCGTAGGTATCTTCTTTTTTCTCTGTCTGTTCCAACTGTCTCTTAAGATCCTGTAGTGATCCTTTGTGATTGAATGCTTCATCTATGGTGTCGTAGTATGTCTCTGGTATCTGACCGAGATTTCCCACGTCGTCTATGCCTTCTTGTATTTTTGCTAGATCTGTTTTTAATTTTGTTACGTAGTCCGCAGATTCTGTAAGTTGCACTTTTAGTTTGTCAACAAGATGTGTGTGCTTGTCGTCGTGTAGTTCCTGTTCACAAGTTGGACATTTCTGTTGTTCTGCATATTCTAAGTCTGCGTTTGTTTTTGTCACTGTGCTTTCCGCTTTTGTTAATGAGTTCTCGTGATAGGCTTTTTCCTTCTCTAGACTTCTCAGCATAGTTTGTAATTCGGTTCTTTTTTGAAGTTTTTTGTGTTTTGCAATCTCTATCTCGCTGTCCACTTTGTCCAGTTCCGCTATTGCTTCTTTGAAACTTTTTATATCATCATCTTTTTGCTTTGTCCAAGCGTTTGATCTGATCTGCAGGCTTTCTATGGACTCCTGTATTTTTTCATTACTAGCAACCCTGGCATCTATCTTTAATTTTTCTTCAGTCAGCATCTGTTTTGTTGCTTTTTGTTTTTCCTTCAACAGATCTGCTTTCTGTGACAGAAGTGTTATGCCAAGCAACTGTTCGATTATCTCTCTTTGTTCTGCTTGTTTTGTAGACAAAAACGGTTGTGTGTAAGTGTTCAGTGCTATTATGTTCTTGAACATAGAATGGGTCATGCCCATCAGTTTGTTTATTTCTACCTGTGTTTCTCTGTTCTCACCTTGTGCTTCGTTACTCTCTGTTTTCTGTTCTATATCGTTGGCATAGAATCTAAATATCTGCGGTTTACGTCCTCTCTCGATCGTGTAAGTTATTCCGTTCTTTATAAATTTTACAGCAACTAACATACCTTTCTCGTTGGTCTTGTTTACAAGGTTGTCTCTTCTGATGTTTGTCAGTGCTTCGCCAAAGAACACATAACTCAATGCGTTTATGATAGTTGTCTTACCTGTACCATTCCTGGCACCTGCGTCGTCACCACCTAGGTCCATGTTCTCACCGATAACAAGCACTAGGCTTTTGTTAGAGAAGTCTATGGCTTGGACCTGATTGCCCACGCTCATGAAGTTCTTTACTGTGAGTTCTTTAATCGTTAGCAAGTTGTTTTCTCTTCCATTCGTTATATCCTTTCAACCACTCTTCCTGTGTCACAGGTTTCGCAAGTTGATCTAAAAGTGATTGTTTGGTTACAGGTTGCTCGAGATCACCCTTCAATACTTTTATCAATTTCTTTTTACTAATTCTGGACATCTAGATCATTGTAAATTGCTGTTAATACGTTCTTGTCATAGACTTCTGAGTCCACACCCTGTAACTGCTTGATAACAATTTGATCAACACTGTCAAACTTCTGCACTTCAACAAGTGGTTGCTGTGCATTGTCCACCTGTTCAGGTATCAGTTGTAGTTCTCTCAACTGGTATTTGTCTATGAATGTCTCTCTTACGAAGTTTGCTTCCTCGTAACTAATTTTTATATCAAGAGTAACCCTCACATACATTTTTGGTTTTAGGTACTTGTCTGGATCTTCTAGTAGCTCAGAAACCTTGATAGTGATGTATCTAGGCATATCCGGCCAATTGACAAATTTTGGTTCATTGCCATATTCTAATACCATCATGCCACGATCGTCATCCCAAGCATCTGCATAGTTGTGTGGGAAGGCGTTGCCCATATACGTGACGTTCTTCATGTACTGTCTCTTGTGGAAGTGTCCTGAGAACACTTTACCGCAACCTGCGAAATGATCTGTCTGTATTCCGCCCACGTCTGGCATCTCCACCATTGCGTTCATTTTGAAGTAAGGCAGTTCGAAGTGTCCAAAAACATACTTCTGTTTCATTTTTTCAATTTTCTTCCATTCGTCTTCCACAATCCATGGGAGTATGGCAACATCGTCTTCCACTAGCCATTCATTTACGATGTGTATGTTTGGAATGTTCCTGATGTATTCCATTGAATTGATTTCTCTCTTGTCTCTGTAATACAGGTCATGGTTTCCCATGATCACATAAACTTTTTCAAATGCCGCACCCAGCCGTTCCATGTTGGAAACTGTGTAGTTCATGGTGCTTACGTTTGTGGCAGATCTATGGTGATGCCAGTCGCCCAGGAATATACAGGTCTCACAACCTTCTGCCTTGGCCTGTGCTATGAACCACTTTACGAACTCTTCGCAGTCATCGTTGTGTACACGACTGTTGCCTTTGAGGCCAAAGTGTATGTCCGTGAAACAGGCTACCTTTTTAAAGAATGCCACTGATTACCACTTCTTCTTTACGACAGGTTTATGATTGGTCATGTCTATCTTGTTCTTGAATTGCACATCGTCAAAATCATCGGAGTCCAGTTTGCCTTTTTTCTTCAGTGTCTTGTTCAACTTCTTCAGCGTGGTCTTGTTAACCTCATGCACGTCACCGTGTGCTGTCTTCATTCTCTTCTGGTATGACGGTCCTGCGGTCTCGTTCTCGTTCTGTCTCGTGAAACTTGGCATCATGCCGTTGAACTCCAGTAGGTCGTCCCTGATCGCTTGGTTTTTCTTTTCTATGTTGAGTATCCTCGTGAAACTGTTTGTTATCGCCGCCGTGTAGTATGCGAAAGGGTTGTCTGACTTTGATTCGTCGAACTGTAGTCCGATCTGACTCAACTGCATCAACGCCTGTGACTGCATTTCGTCATTGTAGGTGTAACCCCTCCAGTTGGCCCTGGTACCATACCTCTCACACAGTTTCATGTACATCATGGCCAATTGGTTGGTCATCTTGCCATGGTCCACTGAGAAGTGTCCGTTGTCCATTCCGCCGACCCAGTGTGATTTGCCCACGCACACCAGTTTGTCCTTGACGTCGAACTTGTAGTGTTGGAACGGAGGGAAGTTGACTTTAGTGTGGTGGTCTGCCACGGTCTTGGGGTTTCGTTTCCTCTCGTCGTCCATGGGCACGTGATCAAACATCATGACCCTGAACACCAGATCCGTCTTGTCTATCTTCCTGGGACTGACTGTGTAGTCCACTAATTTTATTTTCTTAAGTCCGGCCGCCTTGGCCTCTTCCCACGCTTCCTGTGTCAGTCTCTTGGCCTTGGCCTTGCGTGCCTGTGCCACAGCACTGGCATTGACTTTCTTGAGGTTGGGCACTATGAGGTCATACTGTGCGTCCTCGGGTGCGACATATGAGCAGTAGGTGTTCTTGCTGGCGTGTATCTGTGCCAGCAGATCTCGGTTGTTTAGGTACTTGACTCTTTTCATAATTTGTTCTCTTTATATTGTGTTGATTCGTGTCGTATGGTGAATTAAGTGCGCCTAAAATAATGCCTATAAATATAGTTAAAGTATACGAAATTTTACAAAGGAAAGCAACCATATAATGGCATTTGGAGACATAGGCAAGATAGTGAAGAACGTGGGAGGGGGCATATTCAACAGGACCCTGGGCAGGCTCACGGGTGCTGGTATTTCCACGGATTCCAGGATCGTCAACGCCAGGGCCAAATGGTCCGGACGTTCGGACAAGACCGACTGGCGTGTGAGACTACAGGTACCAGATGGACCTTTAACCAAATTTTTTGATTTCAACAACAATCCCATAATGCAACCATTGGCGGCATCACAGGGCATATTCTGGCCATTGACACCAGCGGTGGTGATACAACATTCCGCAAACTACAACGCCATGGATCAGGTGCACAGCAACTATCCACACCAGGCCTACCAGAACTCACAGGTGGACTCCATGAACATAATCGGAGAATTCCCTGTACAGAATTCTGAGGACGCAAAGCACTGGGTGGCAACTGTGAATTTTTTAAGGACAGCGACCAAGATGTTCTTTGGCAGTGAGGATGGCATAGACGGACTCAAAGGTAATCCACCACCAATCATGCACCTGTATGGTTATGGGGATCACATGTTCAACAAGGTGCCAGTTGTGATAAACACATTCAACGTTGAGTTGCGACCGGGCATAGATTACATCAGTACAAAACAGAGCGATGTTTATTCACAGAGACCGGGCAACGTCAGTGACTTGGTACAGACTGGCGATTCACAGACCTGGGCACCAACGCTGTCAAACATTTCAGTCCTGGTGACACCGATCTACAGCAGGGATTCGATCAAGAACTTCTCGATGAAGAAATTCGTTCGTGGAGAACTCAATGGCAAGGGTAGCAACGAGGTAGGATTCATCTAATGGCCAAGTACTCAAACACATCACCGTATTTCGAAACCAGTGAGGTAGCAGACTACCTGGACATACTGAATCCAAGGACGCTGACCGCGGAGGATGACGATCAAAGTTACACCATAGAGAGGACATACGCTTACAGGCCAGACCTGTTGGCCTATGACCTATACGGCTCACCAAGGCTTTGGTGGGTGTTCGCACAGCGTAATCCAGACCAGATAGAGGATCCCATATACGACTTCAAACCAGGAGTGACGGTTCAACTGCCAAAGAAAGAGAACCTGCTCAAAGACCTAGGAATATAACCCATGGTAGGAAAATATAATGGTCCTGATTTTGGGTTCGTAAAAAATGCAAGGGCAGACAAATACAGGAACTTCGATGAATCAGCGGCCTACGCCAGGAAGGCCAGCATAAAAACACTTCCGCTGGAACCGGATCCCAACGTACTTCACAAGTTCGCATCTTACAACACCATATTCACTCTGTCTGCGTTGAGCACCCGGGAGATACGTAATCCCAAGCAGTTCTTCAACGGTGCACCACACGACATCATAGCGAGGAGCGGTGGAATAGGAGCCGCCGCCAACACAAACAACAGGCCACCGGGTGAACGAGAGAGGTTCACGGAAGACACCAAGGAGACCATCAGCAAGAGTGCCGCGTTGCGAGACGCCCTCAACAGGAGCACCACAGAATTCTACAAGAACAATGATCTCTACTTCAAGAACGTTGAGATGACATCCATACCGGGATTGAACGAGAAGAGGCGTCTGACCAGTGTCACCAACATCATGATGGAGTTGGTGGAACCGTCGGGACTGACGCTGTTGGAGAAAGTGAAAGCGGCCGCGGCCAACAACGGCTTCCTGGATCACCTGGACGCACCCTACTTGCTGACAGTGGAGTTCAAGGGCTTCGACGAACAGGGCAGGGAAATAAAAGAGAACACAGATTTCATAAAGAGGGTCATACCCATCAAACTGATCACCATGGACATAGACGTGAACCAGGGAGGATCCTACTACAACATCAAGGCCATACCATACAACGAGTTCGCCCTGACCAACAACTTCATGTATCCGAGGACCAGTGGAACATTGGCTTCAACGAACAGGACCTTCAAGGACGCTGTGCAGGATCTACAGAACATATTGAATGAACAGAATCAAGACGAGCAGGTCAAGGGATACAACCAATTCCCAGACAGGTATGACATATCGATCAGCCAGGACCTCAACCCCGAAGCACAACTGTCGTATGAACTGCTGGGCCAGTCCGGGATGACACAGAAAAAAGAAATCGCCGCCCCTGGCGAAGAATCTTTCACCATGGAATACATCAAGTTCAACTCTTCGGTTAACCTTTTGAAAATGCTGGAAGAACTGATGAAGACCCATCCGGACTACGGAGCCAAGAGTTTCGACGAGTGGAGCCAGGCGGTATCCACACCGGGGTCAACAACGTTTGATCCAAACGGTGCTCTGTCCACGTACTTCAAGTACTTCAGGATACGTACAGCCATCGAGCCCCAGGGCGATTTCGATGAGATACGACAGACCAATGCCAAGGTCATAAGGATCGTGGTTGAACCGTTCTACATCAGCGCCTACAACCTGGCAACGGCGGGCATACACCAGGACAAGAACTACCAAGGATACGTGGCCAAGGCCTACAACTACATATTCACAGGTGATAACCTTGACATACAGAACCTTGACATAAACTACAAGGTGGCCTACTACCAGTCAAGATTGAAGGACCTGGAGGCCAGCGATAGCAGGACGTTCACGCAGAGCAACAAGGATGAGATAGAGGAGACGGGTACACCGACCAACAGGAAGAGACCGGATGATATGCCAGACCATTTGAATCTTCTTCCACTCAAGAGTGAACCGTCAGTGTACAAGAGTTCCAACAGCAACCGTACTGGCAAAGCAGACGCCAGGGTGGACCAGTTCTTTGACGCCATAACCAATCCCACCGCGGACATGGTGGTGGTCAACATGAGCATACTGGGTGATCCCGCATGGTTGGGCCAGAGCCAGTTCATTCCGGCTACGCCTGTCAACGCCAGCGGCAGTTCGCAGGACAACAACATAGATTTCTTCAGGGGAGGTGTAAAAGACAACGTCTGGAATCCCGACCTGAAATGTTTCAACTACGACGTGGCCGAACCCATAACAAACCTCACATTTAAAGTGCCACAGGACTTTGACGACAAGACCGGTGTGTACGAGATGTCAACGGCACAACAGGCGGTGTTCTCGGGTCTCTACAGGGTCACACAGGTGCAACACAGTTTCACTGATGGACAGTTCACACAGACACTGACCATGGTGCGATTCAACAACCAGGACGGTAAAGTTACCAACACCAGCAACGAGAAAATCACCAAGAAAAATGGTGTGGTGACAGGGGTCACTAATCCCAATCAACGGGCGAGACAGGACATAATTAGTGGAGCACTAGGATCATTATAATGGCAGGCAGAGATTACTTAAAGGGACACGCATCAACATCGAAGGCACCGGGCAATGACACCGCTTGGTCGGGAGAGAGTGCAGGTCCATACATAGGTGTGGTCAAGAACAACATTGACCCATTGAGGATGGGCAGATTGCAGGTCAACATTCCCAGCCTCAGCAAGACCAATGATCCCATCAGTGGCAACTTGGTCACATGTGAATACCTTTCGCCTTTCTATGGCGCCAAGGACGCCAGACACAGCATTCCAGGTTCGACGGCGTACAATGATAGCCAGCACAGTTATGGCTTCTGGGCGGTACCACCTGACATAGGAACCAGGGTGTTGGTGATATTCGCGGAAGGCAAGATGGACCAGGCGTTCTGGATAGGTTGCGTGCCGGAGCCCATGACCAACCAGATGACACCGGGCATAGCATCAAGCACACTGACCCACGATGCCTTGGACGGCACCTTCGAGGGAGCGGACGCAGGATTCCAACAAGACAAGAAATCAAGATATGGCACGACCAACGTGCCAGCAGGAGAAGTCAATAGGACCAACACGGGGGCGACACCACAACAGATTGCCAATGCCAAAAGGCCCATACACCCATTTGCCGAGACTTTGCTGGAACAAGGGTTGAGTGTGGATGACATCAGGGGTAACACCTCCAGTTCGGCACGTAGGGAAACACCCAGTCAGGTTTTTGGTATTAGCACCCCGGGCCCTAAAAACACGTCTTCGAAAAAACAATACATAGGAACCAAGGATACCAGGAAAGACGATTTCGTCACAAGAAAGATCGGACACACTTTCGTCATGGATGACGGCGATGTAAACGGTGACAACCAACTGACAAGATTGAGATCGGCATCGGGACATCAGATATTGATGCATGACACAGAGGGTGTCGTGTACATAGCCAATGGTACAGGAAATGCCTGGATAGAGATGGACAAGTCTGGTAGGATAAGTGTTTATTCGAACAGAGGCATCAACGTCCGATCTGAAGGTGACTTCAATCTACACGCCGACAAGAATATAAATTTCCATGCCAAGGAGAATATTAAATTCACCTCAGAAAAAGATTTAGTCTTAAATTCCCAAAGTTACTTGTATGCCATGGGAGAGTCTGGTGTATTAAGTGCATCACAGAAAGGCAGTGTGAGGAACTATGCTAGGGACGGGATAAGTTCATTCACGGACGGAACACAGTTGCATGGGGCAGGCGGCAGGATAGATCTCGCAGGATCACAGGTGCACTTCAACAGTGTTAGTGCCAGGAAATCATGGGGACCGTCATGGTTGCAACCTTCACACAAAAAAATTGATCTAGAGCCAGTAAAGGTTGAAGATATAATCGCAGAACAACCCATCAAAGATGGACAGAAAAACACAGAACAAACAGAAACAACAATCAAAGACTACAAGACAGATAAAGAGAAAGACGCATTTGTCACACACGAACCATACACCAGACCGGTGGGCGGTAGAGACAAAGACGACATAGCGTAAATATAGCATATGGCATACGGGGATTCAGGATCAGGAGATTTATCAAACAAGTCAGTGACCTTCAAGGGGTTCAGCTCACGTGCGGACAAGCAGAACTTCAAACTGTACGACTTCGAGGTTGCCAAGCAGGATCTGATCAACAGGTTGAGTGTGCGTAAGGGCGAGAGGGTTGAGAACCCAGAATTTGGTACGATAATTTATGACGCCATATTTGAACCATTCACAGAGCAACTCAAAGACGCCATAGTGGAGGACATAACCGCCAATTTGAACGCAGATCCACGGATCAGCACAGAGGAGATCTTGGTCACGGAAGCGGACAAGGGCATAGCCATACAGGCCACTATAACCTTTGTTCCACTGAACATCACCGAGAAACTGCGATTCAACTTCGACGAGAACTCACTACTGCGTCTATCTTAATATACGCACATTTTCTAACACATAAATACCGTTGTAATTACAATGGCCACAACAGATAGACAGAACAGATTATTAGTAGCGGAAGATTGGAGGAAGATCTACCAGGCTTTCCAACAGGCCGACTTCAAATCATACGATTTCGAGACCTTGAGAAGGACCATGGTAGCATATCTACAGGAGAACTACCCGGATGACTTCAACGATTTCGTTGAGAGTTCTGAGTATGTGGCACTGATAGATCTTATTGCTTACATCTCACAAGCACTTTCATTCAGGGTTGACCTGAACGCCAGGGAGAACTTCCTAGAGACAGCGGAGAGAAGGAATAGTGTACTAAGGTTGGCGAGATTGATCAACTACAACGCCAAAAGGAATCAACCAGCAACAGGACTGTTAAAGATAGATTCAATATCGACCACACAGGATGTACAGGACAGCACAGGGACAAATCTAGCAAATCAAAATATTATTTGGAATGATTCAGCAAACTCAAACTACAGGGAGCAGTTCACTGCGATACTGAACGCGGCAAACCAGACTGGACAACTGTTTGGCAACCCAAGGGAATCAGGCACAATCGGTGGTATCACCACAGAGGTATACACTTTAAGTTCCAATCAGTTGGATCTACCCATATTCAAATTTCAAAAATCAGTTGGCGGCGTATCGAGAGCATTCGAGATAGTGCCCAGCACTATTAATGATTCTGATTCAATATACGAATCTTCACCAGTGCCCGGAACGGGACTGACCTACACCTATAGGACCGATGGATCAGGAGACAGTTCAAACAACACAGGTTTCTTCTTCCTGTTCAAACAAGGCACAATGCAGAACCAAGAGTTCACTGTGGACACAGCGATCACAAATTATGTTAAAAGTTTTGAGACATCCAACATCAACAACACAGACGTGTGGTTGTACAAGTTAGACCAATTCGGACAGTTGTCAGAGTCATGGACCAAAGTTCCATCATTGTCAGGGAACAACGCAATTTATAACTCTCTGTCAAAGGCAGAGAGAAACACTTACAACGTGGTGACCAAGAACAACGACGCGATCGACTTTGTGTTTGGAGACGGCAACTTCTCTAACATACCACTTGGAAGTTTCAGGACCTACTACAGGGTCAGCGACAACGCCAAGTATGCGATACAGTCATCGGACATACAGAACGTACAGTTGACCGTGCCATACACGGACGCCAACGGTGCACAGCAGAGTTTGACCATGAGCATAAGTTTGAAGGCCAGCGTTTACAATTCAGCCGCCACGGAATCCAATGATTCAATCAAAGAAAAGGCCGCACAGGTCTACTATTCACAGAACAGGATGATCACAGCAGAGGACTACCAAGTGGTGCCTTTGAGTGCGTCACAGGAGATAGTGAAAGTGAGATCCGTAAACAGATCAGCATCAGGTATATCGAGGGCAAAAGAAATACTTGATCCAACCGGTGCATATTCTAACGTGAGTGTGTTCGCAGAGGACGGAATATTATACAGGGAAGAATCTCTACAGCAGTTCACATTCACTTTCAACAACAGGAGTGACATACAGTCAACAATAGACACATCTGTAGAAGCGAAACTTAAAGAAGCGTATGCTAGGCAGTTCTACTATCTGAAGTACGGAACTAAAGATGCCAGCACACTTTCCGCAACATGGAATTCGACCACAACATCGACCAACACCAACACAGGTTATTTCACTTCTGGTGGAGCGTTGGTGATAGGTGATTCGGCCACTTCCAACATGAAGTTCGCCAAACCGGGTGCATTGGTCAAGTTCACATCACCAGACACCAGGAAGTTCTTGAACGGTACACTAGTAACCTCTACTACGGACAATGCAGAAGACAGGGCATGGGCCAAGATAGGAGATGTTGTGCTTGATGGAGCCAACGGAGGAGTTGGCAATCTTGAATCAGGGGTAGGTCCTGTGACTCTGGCAGACATCATACCAAACGGGTCTGTGGTCAATGCCATAATCCCTAATTTTACAACTTCGTTTTCATCAACACTAGAAACAGATTTGCAAGACAGGATAGAGGCTTACGAGGAATTTGGATTGAGATATGACGTCGATTCAGAAACATGGAAGGTGATAACATCAACAAATTTAAGCACTAGCACAGTCTTTGATTTAGCCGGAGCGGGATCAACCACAGGCACAAACGCTGATGCTAGTTGGTGGTTCAAGTTCACAAATGACGGCAATACATATACGGTGCAGTACAGGAAATTAGATTATATATTCGAATCTGAATCACAGAACAAGTTCCATTATGACGTGGAAGAGAAAATTTACGATTACACAACAGGCAAGAGTGTCAAGGACACAGTCAAGATATTGAAGACCAATAGCATTGTTTCAACGGGCAATAGTGTTGGATATCCAATCACGTGGCAAGTGGTTGACGTAGTCACAGAAGCAGACGGTTTCCAGGATAACAGGAAAGTAAAGATTGGATTCTTTGATGCTGATGATGATGGAGTAGTAGACAACCCTGAAATATTTGACATTTACGTTGAGCCTACACTTTCGGAATCTACTAAATTTGTGTTCTTTGAAAAGTACACGTCCTATGACAACATCGAAAGATTCAGACCATACGCATCAACCAACTTTGTTGTTGCTGAAAAAGAAACAGACATCAATTTAAACACGTCCACTTATACCGACGAGCAACTATTTTATTTCTATGACAGTGCCGAGGACGTGATCAAGAAGTACAGTTCTACCACCAACACTTTAAGCACTACTACTGACTACACAGCAAGGAAAGGCAGAGGTTCTATTAATTTCCAGTACAAGCACCACGCAGGACAGGAAACCAGAATTGATCCTAGTGTATCAAACATCGTTGACGTATATCTGTTGGAGAGAACCTATGACAACCTGTTCAGAATCTGGTTGCAGGAAGGTGGATCGAAACCAACTGTGTCCACAGCAGACCAGTTGAGGATAAATTACTCAGGCACACTTAACCCATTGAAATCTTTATCTGATCAAATCATTTACCATCCAGTAAAATACAAAATTTTGTTTGGTTCAAATGCAGATGAACAACTACAGGCAACTTTCAAGGTTGTTAAAAATCCAAAGACCAATGTGTCAGATGCAGTGATCAAGACCAGAGTGATCGCCTCAATAAACGAATTCTTCGCACTAGACAACTGGGATTTTGGAGACACTTTTTACTTCACAGAATTGGCCGCTTACATACACAATCAACTAGCACCAGACTTGTTGACAGCGGTTATTGTGCCCAACCAGTCAGGACAGGGTTTTGGGTCCTTGTTCCAACTTGACTCAGCGGCAGACGAAATTTTCATCAGTGGGGCCACCGTTGATGATGTGTCAATCATAACAGCACTGGGAGCCAACCAACTGGCGGCCTCCGGCACTGTGGTCACATCGACATCAACTGCCACGACGAACACCACGACAGGATCAGCAGTGTCAGGCTCTACTACAACAGGTTCCGGTTCAAGCACCGGCAGTAGTGGGTCAGGATACTAATGGCGGACAATCCCACAAACGCATTAACAAATAACGAAGTTGTCAAACAGGGCACGAACGAGTACAGACGTACAGTACAGCACCTACCCGCTTTCTACAGGACGGACGCTAACCAGCGGTTCCTGGCCAGCACCATGGATCCGTTGGTACAGAAAGGTTCACTGGAGAGGCTGGATGGTTACATTGGTAGACAGGACGCATACACAAGGAGTGTCAGTGATAGATATATCACCGCAACAAGCAGGGACAGATTCGCATATCAGTTAGAACCTGCAGTCACATACACGGATAGAGACACAACGTCGGTGAATCCTGAAGATCAGGTCAAGTTCACAGGAACGTACGATGATTATATAAACCAGATAAAGTATCTGGGAGGCAAGGTCAACAACCACGACAGGCTCAACAAGGAGACCGTGTACAGTTGGAACCCAGCCATAGACTACGACAAATTAGTCAACTACAGAGAATACTACTGGATGCCGGATGGTCCTAGCTCTATTGAAATTGATTCTGTTGGACCAAGTGTGGTAGCGGAATACAGTGTAAAAAACAACAGTCAATCAGCATACGAGTTCACACACAGGGAGAATGAGAACAATCCCATACTGACACTATACAGAGGCAACACATACAAGTTCAGTGTGAATGCCAAAGGACACCCTTTCTGGATAATGACCGAACCCTACAAGAGCAAGGTTTCATTAGACGGATCAACATCTACCATATTTGACACAGGTGTCACTAACAACGGTGCCGACGAAGGAACGGTCACATTCACCGTGCCCACGTCTGGTGCACCAGACACTTTATACTACCAGTGTGGCAACCATGATGCCATGTACGGCATACTACAGATAAAAGATGCCACAAGCACCACAGCGATAAATGTCGAGGACGATATCATAGGGGTCAAGAATTACAGTATTAGAACTCTGGACCTATCAAACGGTATGAAGATAAAATTCACAAATTCCCTAGTGACAAGTTCTTATCAAGACAAGGAATACTACGTAGAGGGTGTTGGTGATGCCATAACATTAACCGATGTGGAGGATCTTATCACACCAGGCAGTTATGCCACTGAATCTACGCTACTGTATGATCAAGCAGGATACGATTCACGTCCATACGCCAAAGCGTTCTACACACCAGAAAACAAAGATTATATGACGATCAAGAGAGACTCACGTGATCAGAATGCCTGGTCAAGATACAACAGATGGTTCCATAAATCCGTCATAGAGGAAACTGCGAGGGTAAGTGGATTCACTCCCGTCCTTGATGAAGATGACAGAGCAAAGAGACCGATCATAGAATTTGATTCTGGACTTGCATTATACAATCATGGCACTGTGGCCAAAAGATCCATCACACTGTATGACACAGTCACAACGGACGCATTCAGCACAGTGGTCAAACAGACAGGCTACATCATTGATGGACTGGCACTAGCAGACGGAATGAGAGTCATATTTGCGGCGGACACAGATCCAATAGTAAAGAACAAGATATATGACGTCAACTTTGTGACAGCGGGAGATTCTACGCAAGTCATTAACTTGACCGAAGCGTCGGATGCCACACCCACCGCAAACGATTCAATTTTCATCGAATTTGGAACAAATAATCAAGGCAAATCTTTTTACTATGATTCAACAACAGAGACTTTCAAAGAATCACAGCAGAAAACAGGAGTAAATCAGCAACCTCTGTTCGGTATGTGGGATAACAATCACATCTCGTTTGATGATGATGTAACATATCCCAATTCAACTTTCGCAGGAGCAAAAGTCTTTGCTTACGCAACGTCAGACACGGCAACCATGGACACAGTATTAGGAATCAAAGTCAAGTACAACACAATTAACAATGTGGGCGACATAGTCTTTGAATCAGACCATACATCAGAAACGTTCACTTACAAGGACGGTGCACAGACATTAACAAAAAATTTAGCAGAAGGCCATCTGCACTACACAACAGGAAGAGCAACACACAATTCACGTAGTGCCTGGATCAAAAGGACGACGGAAAACAAACAGCGTGTGATGAGGACTTTCATAGTCGACGCAACTGAGAAGCAGTTGTTCCCGATTGACTTCTACAAGGATTCAGCGGAACTAACCGATCTTGAAGTATCAGTTTCTGTAAACGGTTCGCGTAAGACACTGACCACCGATTACACACTAGAAACAGGAACAAAAAACAAATACGTAAAATTTAATACTGCCCTTGAAGTCGATGATCAGATCAGGATAGCAGGACACAGCAGTACTGACAAGATTGCTGAAAAGGGTATATACGAGATACCGGAAAATTTAGCGACAAACAGTCTCAACCAACAGTTAGGCACATTCACATTTGGACAGATACTGGCCCATGTCAGAGATATACTTGACAAGAATCAAGATGTCACAGGGGCGATACCAGGAGTTTCGAATCTACGAGATAAACCAGATGCGAGATTGAAGGGCGGTAGCATACACCAACACGAAGGGCCATTGCTCCCAGCCATATTTGGGTTGGTGGATCAGAATTCCAACGTAACTTCATCGATAGATTATGTCAGCCAGGAATACGAGAAATGGTACAATGCTTTCTTGACACACGCCACAGGCACTGCTTACGAAGGCGTGGCCGCGGACAGAGTCGATGAAATTATAACAGCCATAACACCAGGAAGGAACAGCACGTTTCCATTCTTTTATGAGGACATGTTAGGGTGGGGAGAAAATGTTTCAACGAGATCATACACAGTGATGGGATCATCTCAGACCGAGTATGCTCTCGACTCACAACACAACATCACAACATTGAGCAATAGAGCAGTATACGTTTATCTCAATGACGTTCAGTTATTATTAGGAACAGATTACACTTTCAGCACAACAGACGATAGTGTCAACATTAGCAAGGCATTGGCCGAAGGCGATAAGATCTTGATCAAAGATTACGCAGACACCACGGGCAGTTACATGCCACCGTCACCGACTAAACTGGGAATGTATCCCAAGTTCACACCGGAGACATTCACAGACACTACGTATCTCACAGACACAGCGGTTATCCGTAAGCACGACGGTTCCATAATCAAGGCGTATGGAGATGAACGTGATGATTTAATATTAGAGTTGGAAAAAAGAATTTACAACAACATCAAGGTGACCTACGATGCCACTTTGGTAGACTTACACGATGTGTTGCCAAGTGCTTTCACATCAACGGAATACACGCTACAAGAAGTGGACGGGGTGATGGGACCTGATTTCTATCAGTGGGCAGGTCGCAACAATGTGCAGTACATCAACAACACAGCGTTCACAGAAGGATCACCATTTACGTACAACTATGCTAGATCAAAAGGCAGACTGATAAATGAAAACTTACCAGGATACTGGAGAGGCATATACAAATATTTCTACGACACAGATGCTCCGCATGTCAGACCATGGGAGATGTTGGGTCATTCAGAGAAGCCTAGCACGTGGGACGCTACCTACGGAACTGCTCCATACACATCAGGCAATGATGTCTTATGGAACGCGATAGCAACTGAGCCTGGCAGATACGGCAAGCCTTTGATCAGGAACTACCTACCTGTTGATGCATCGGGTAACCTACTAGATCCATTGGCGGCGGGACTAGTTGACAATTTTGATATACCAGGAAGGCAGAATGCATGGAAGTTTGGCGATCAAGCACCAGCGGAGACGGCATGGAGGAGATCCAGTGCTTACCCATTCACGGTCATAAAGACATTGGCACTGACTAAACCGGCCAAGTTCTTCTCTAATTTATTTGATCCATCCAGATTAACGACTAACGTTGCAGGCAACCAGATCAACACAGAGACTGGTATCAGGAACACACTGGCAACAGCGAAATATCATCTGGAAACAGAAACAAATACAGCAACAGGTGTAACGACAAGATACCAGACGGCAGGATATCAACCCTTTGTGATCAATTATTTGATATCAAGGAACCTAGACACTAAAACTTTTTATTATGATAAAATGAAGAACTTATCTGTACAACTATCGTACAAGTTGGGCGGATTCACAGACAAAGACAATATAAAGATCTTAACAGACAGCGTGTCTCCGGGATCTAAGTCAGGGTCAAAATTCATACCAGATGAAAACTACAAGATACTTTTCAGGACATCAAATCCTGTAGAGAGTTACCAATATTCTGGTGTGCTGATCGAGTACAACACAGATATCAGCCAGGATGGATCTACATTACTGGGCGGATACAAGGTGTTGGGTTACAGCACTACCAAACCATATTTCAATTTCAACTATCCGGTCAAGACCACGACGGCCACAGCGGTATCGATCGAGGGGTCGACAGTAGTCAGACAATACACTGCATACCAAGAAACCACGCAGACCATACCATATGGTCACGTGTTTGACACCATACAGGACGTTACAGACTTCTTGTTTGGCTATGGACAATGGCTTGAATCACAACGATTCCGATTCAACAAGTTCTCGAACGAACTCAAAGAAACACTGAACTGGTCAAATGCTGTACGAGAATTTTTATTCTGGACCACACAGGAATGGGCTCCAGGATCAGCGATAACTGTTTCTCCGGCCGCTGATGGTTTCGAACTAGACACCAACAACAGCATTGTTGGTAAACTGAAGAACCTGGCAGGTGACTACTCATTGTTGGATTCAGGAGGTAGGATGATTGACATCAGTGAGATATCAACCAAACGAATTGGCAAGACTTTTGAACTAGGGATCAAGTCCGACACGGTTGGACTGTACAACATAGCACTGAACACCGTACAGAAGGAACACGTACTGTTGTTCGACAACAGCACAGTGTTCGCTGACATCATTTATGATCCATTCACAGGATTCAGACAACAGAGACTGAAACTGGTGGGTTGGAAGACAGCAGGATGGAATGGAGACTACTACGCACCTGGCTTCGTATTTGACGCCGCACAGGTCACATACTGGACTGCCAACACAGACTACAGGATCGGCGACAGCGTAGAGTACCAAGGCAAGTTCTACGTGGCAAAAACCAATCACAACTCGGGTGCCACTTTTGAAAAAACCAACTGGACACTCAAAGATGAGAAACCAGCACCACAGTTGATACCCAACTTCGAGTACAAGATAGCACAGTTCAACGACTTCTATGATTTAGAGACCAACAACTTCGACGAATCGCAACAGCAGTTGGCCCAGAGGCTCACAGGATACCAGTCGAGGGACTACCTGGAGAACCTTTTCGTCAATGACGTGTCGCAGTACAAGTTCTACCAAGGCTACATCAGGGAGAAGGGCACACAGAACGCCATAGACAAGATCTTGAAGGCCAAGTATGAGGGAGAGGACATCACGCTGGACCTGTATCCGGAATGGATGATTCGTACAGGTAACTTTGGTAACACAGATTCAATACAGAACATACAGATCACGTTGAAAGACGACGAGATCACGGCAAATCCACAGAGCATAGAGTTGTTGGACACAACCAATGACACGGTAGAATATGCAAGATCAGATGCCATAGTCAAAGACAACTTCTACTACAAGCCAGTTGAGTACACGGCATCTACCACCTTCCATAGATTGGACTACACCAAGGAAGGGGTCAGCAGGGACACAGCACAGGTCTTTAAGACCGCAGGGTATCCTCAACCACAACAGGTACAGCACACAGCGTTCAACATAGAAGAGATCCTCAACTTGGACATGAACGCTATATCAACCAATGATCTAATATGGGTTGCCAACAAAAGCAACAGGGATTGGGACGTTTTCAGGATCACGAGTGCAAGTATAAAGATAGCAGATCTACACTTGATAAACGATGCCTCACAGTTGGAGATCACGTTCACTGGCTCCCACAACCTGACGGCAGGGTCAACGACCACACAGGCAGATTATTTTGGAATATCAAACAGCGAGGAAGCAACACTTAATGGTGTGTACCAGGTCAGTGCAACGCCGGACCACAAGACAGTGATCATAGATTATGACGGCAATGTGGGATTCATTCCCGCACTGGAGGACGGGTCAACGGCAGACAGTTACGGAAACATCTACAAGTTCGTGTCTGTGAGATTAGCGTCAATGGACAACGTCAACGACCTGATAGATTTTGAAAATTACACAGACAAGGATGATGCTATAGAACAGCCGGGAGACAAAGTGTTCGCAGATGCGGACAGTTCAGGATTGTGGCGTGTTTACGAGAAGCAAGATCCGTACACCACAGCGATAGTCTTATCGCCAGACGCCAGCACAGCAGAGCAGGAGTTTGGACACAGGATCGTGGCACGTAATGACGGAAGGACGGTGATTGCGTCCGCACCAGGCAAAGGCCAAGGTGAGGTACACTTCCTGTTTAGATCTTCCACAGAAGCAGGAGCAACATTACAGACGCAGTCAACAGCCACCATGACAGACAACAACGACAACACCAGCAGGCTGGGAGAGTCTCTGTCGATCAGTACTGACGAGAACTTTGTGGTCGCAGGAGCACCATACACCAATGCAGTTGGCGCCGATGGAAGCACAAGATTTATTGATTCAGGGCTGGTCAAGGTCTACATATGGGATCAAAGCACATTCAAGTATGGGCTACTAGACACAGTGAGAGCACCTACAGATGGTTCGACGTTGAATGAGAATGCCAACTTTGGGTGGGCACATAAGGTTTCGGAACCTGGCACTAGTTCTGTTAGATCAACCCCTGACAAATACATGTTCGTATCAGCACCAGGTCATGACAACGACAAGGGTCGGGTGTACATGTACACGTGGGGAATTGGTGCAGACGGATCAACATACGACACTTGGACACAGGACTACACCATAGAAGCACCGGCGGGTGGGTCAGGACAGAGATTTGGACACAGGATACAGGCCAACGACAACGGTGATATTCTGGCAGTAAGTTCACTTGCACCAGGCAATGCAGGCAAGGTAGAGATATTCATCAAGACATCACAAAGCAATGATGGTAGCACACAGAATTCATTCGCACTGGCACAGACCTTGACAGGTGTGGCGTCAGACGGGTCAAGCATAAACACAGCGTTTGGTGAATCCATAGCAATGAGCAAGGATGGCACTACACTTATCATAGGTGCACCAGGTGTTGATGGCACTACACATCCAGATGCGGGGGCCATATACTACTACAAATGGAACGCAGACGATTCAACAAACACTTACACCTTACAACAGACCATAACTGCACCTGAATCAAGTACCAACATCAAGTTTGGTACAAGTCTAGATATTAATAATAATGGTACAAGGATTATAATAGGTGCAGAAAAATTTGCGAGCTCTAGGGAGATGAAATTTGACGCAGGCGAGACGACGTTTGATCTACAGGATACTACTATAGTTGACAGCAACACAGAATCCGGAGGTGCGTTCACGGCAACCATGTACAACACAAAATACATCGTGGATGACAGATTGATGACAGACAATGTCACAGCAGACGATGACTTTGGAAGAGGCGTTTGCATGATTGACAATTCCGTTTTCGTTGGAGCACCAAAAGACGACGGCAACACAACATCAGATGGAAGCACCAAGGTAGTGAACGATGGTACTGTAGCGTGTTACGATCTCACAGTGAATGGTCAATATGCATGGAATAACCTAGTCACTGAAACGGCGTTGATGGACACTGATAAACTGGGCAAAGTTTTTGAATTCAATAAAAAAACAAAACAATTACAAGACTATTATGATTTGTATGATCCTATAAAAGGCAGAATACTTGGTTTAGCAGACAGGGAGATCGACATCAAGACTGCGTGGGATCCAGCGACCTACAACGTGGGGGACAAAGCCGACCTTAAAACATCATGGGCGGAGACGCACGTAGGAGAGGTATGGTGGGATCTATCTACGGTCAAATGGTTGTGGTACGAACAAGACACACAGGAATACAAGCAAAATCATTGGGGACAGACGTTCCCAGGTTCAAGCATAGATGTTTACGAATGGGTAGAGTCAAGACTGTTACCGAGCGAATGGAATAACAGGCCGGAAGGCACAAGTGTTACAATATCTGGAACAGCACTTTATGGTGACGATTCGAATTACACAGTGGTTCAGAAATATGATTCGAGATTGGACAGTTTTGTCAACTTCTACTACTACTGGGTCAAAGATAAAACGACACTACCAATAAACAGATCAGACGGAGATAGACACATACACAAACACAGGAAAAACACTGTGGCTTTTGTTGCCAACCTGATTGCAAATCCTAGGACATTTGATTACAAGTACTATTCTATCACAGACACTAACAAATTATTATTGAATAATGTTACAAATTTAACCAATGACGATATAGTCCTGAATGTAGATATAAGAACAAATACGTTCGAGGGAGATTCACACAGCATATGGAAATTAGTCAAGGAAGGCGATGCTGACTACAGGCCAGGACTTCAGACAGAGACACGTTGGTGGGATTCGTTGATAGGTAAAAATTCTGCAGGTGACTTAGTTCCAGATGTTAACCTGCCGGTAAATGAGAGATACGGCAACAACATCAGACCAAGACAGAGTTGGTACGTTGACAGGTATGATGCCCTGAAAGAGATCATAGATTACGCAAACAGTGTCTTGAAGAACAATCAATTGGTGGGACAGGTCAATCTAACAAACTTGGATTCCCAAGATCCACAACCCACAGCACAGAGTGGCGAATGGGACGCTTCGGTGGAAACATATGCTGATTTGACTTACATAAACACAGCAGATCTTTCAGGAACAGTGAATTACTTGGTCACGGCAGACGAGACAGCCAACAACTACTGGGCGATATACACCTGGGATGGCACGGAATGGTCAAGGACCAAAATACAAACTTACAACACCTCTGCATACTGGAGTTACACTGATTGGTACAAGACAGACGGTGACATGGTGCATGATGACAATACCAAGATCGACAAACAGGTCACGTACCAGTACGAATTGGACACACTGGATCTTGCGATAGGTAAACATGTGAAAGTGACAAGTGCGGACACAGGTGGCTGGAAACTGTTTATGAGGACAGCAGACGGATGGGAAAATGTTGGGACAGAAAATGGGACCATCAGGTTAAGCACTAAACTTTACGACTACAGCCAGGACGGATCAGGATTCGCAGGACAGGACAATTTCGATGACAACTTCTTTGATCAGGAACCAAGCATAGAGACCAGGAAGGTTTTGACTGCACTGAGAGATGATCTATTCATTAATGACCTAGCAGGTGAATACAACACATTGTTTTTTACAGGATTGAGAAAAGTACTTTCTGAACAGACATATGTGGACTGGATGTTTAAGACATCGTTTATAAATGCAAAAAATTCTGTGAGGCAACTGGACCAGAGGAAGACCTACACAACAGGCACTGACAGTTGGATCGAGAGTTACATCAATGAAGTGAAGCCATTCCATACAAAATTGAGGGAGTACAAACTTGCCTATGACAAGACTGAAACACAAGACGGTATATTCTCTGACTTTGATAATCCAACTTTTTATGATGCCACAACAGGCAAAATCAGGAGTCTCAACGTTGATTTAGACACAGCGAAATTGACGGAGTATCCGTATCAGATGTGGTATGACTACCATAAGAAATATGTGCAGTCGATAACTGTCACAGCAGGTGGCTCAGGATACGAAGTGGCACCGACAGTGACTATTCTAGGCGGAACTACGGGATCAACGGGACCTTTCCAGATACAGGCGACTAGTTCCTCTGGTGCTACAAGCGGACAGTTCGGTTACTACTATCCCTTATTCACTAGTAAGAAACAGGCAGAGATATATGACACACAGAATTCAGGCTCAGGCACAACCAAAACTTATACTTTTGACGGGTACACCGACACATTCTATGGTCCTACAGCATCAACCAGTGAAGCACAGGGCGATAAATCAGGCACGTTCAAGATATATGTTACACCAACGACCACTGCGGCAACTGCCACTGCTATCATACAAGGTGGAGCAGTAACAAAAATAAATGTGACAGGTAAAGGTGCGAACTACACAGCAACACCGACGGTTGTTATATCAGGTGGTAAGACAGACGGAACGACACCAACAGACACTGCCAAAGCATATGCCAACCTAAACAACGACCTTGTAAGAGACTTTGACACAACTATAAAATTTGACAGGGTTTCAAGCACTTCACGTGTTGTTGATTGGACGGCATCAACAGCATACGCTTACAACGATTTACTAAGATACAACAATCAACTGTACAAAGTTACAAACGCATTCACTTCAAGCACAGACTTCGATGACAACATAGGAAGTGTGTACAAGGTGTACGGTGACGAGACAGGACTTACAGCGGCAGACAGGACGAAAGGTTTCTACACGCCAGGCTCTGAAATGCCAGGTAATGAACTAGATCAATTGATGACAGGTGTTGACTATGGTGGTACCATGGTTACAGGCCTACTATTCAACCAAGAAGCAGGTTGGGACAAAGCGGGTTGGTATGACTTCCCATGGGACAACTACGGAGACTCGAGAGTCAAGGCGTTCAGGGCAGATGGTTCAACAGCGGCGTACACATTTGACATTGCACCAGCAACGTCAGAAGTATATCAGGTATACTTGACACAAGACGACAGCACAAGGAAAAAATTATCAGATGTAATCAGGGGTGACGGGTCTACAGCGACTTTCACAATCAGTGAGACACCAGAAGAGAACGCATTAGTTGAGTTCATCCCTTTCGATGACGACGGTGTGCTTACTCCGACAGATGATAGGACATTGGACTCTATAGTCAAAGGTGGACTTTTCACATCAGCGTTGGGCCATGCACCGAGTGATATAGTTTTAGAAGGCGACGAGTTTGTATCTCCGGACACAAGTTATGCACCTGAAGAAACTGTGCCAGGCCAGTTGTTTGATACATTGGACATAAAAGTTTACACGTCACCGGAGTCTGGCGTTCCATTCATCAGTGAGATGAATCACAGAGGTAACGGAAGCACAACAACATTCAGCATAGGTGACTATCCTGGCTCACTTGGGTCAGTGACTGTTGCAGTTGACGGTGTGGTACAGAAAGGCAGTGCATTAGATTCAACAGTGTCTGATTATTCAATCAATGTTGCAAACAAAACAATTACATTTGACACGGCACCTGCAAATCACACACAGATATCAACGAAAGTGTTTGCTATATCCGGAGAAAATTACAGAGTGTTGAATTCATTCACAGGAGACGGGAGTACTACTACATTCCTTACTTCAACTAGAGGTGAATTTAATTTAGATTCAACATCTTCTGACATCTATGTCACAGTGGACGGTGTGCCAACAACTGCATACTCGACTACCACTTCGGCCAACACAATCACAGTCGTGTTCGATTCGGCTCCTGAAGCAAGTTCTTATATACAGATAGCCGGTTTCAACAAGTCAGCAACATCTACACGAAGTTATGCAAGTGTCAGAAACCAATCCATAACATATGATGGTTCAACAAACAGATACACTTTGACATATCCACCTGGTGCAATAGGACCGTTCTCTGGTCTTACAACGGTAGAAGTCAATGGTAGGGTGCTACGTGGACCAGACAACACTTATTACTTGGGAGATGGAAGCACTTACACGTATGGTGTGGTTTCAGGATTGGAAGATGACTCAACGGTGGATCCTGCTAAAACTATTTCGAGTGCAAGTGAAGTACAGGTTTTCGTAAACGGTGTCAAGAAAGATTTGAGCACACATTACACTGTGGATGTTGGGAATCAAAATGTTGAATTTGTTACTGCACACGTACCGACTACTACGGATGTGATATGTATTTCAACCTTAGTTGATCATCAGTATTTCAATGAGGGGACTGATATAATATTAGTACCAAGTGCAATTACATCACCTTACAGTTTGAGTTCTAGTGATGTATTATCAGTCACGACATTCAACAACGCTCTAGGCATGAAGCAAAGAAGAGAAGTGTTAGAAGGCAGAAGTAATGGCGTGTTCAAACTAAGATTTGACACCCTTGATGCAGGATACACGTATGTTTGGTTGAATGGGCAACAATTAATACAGGCAAGTGATTACACGGTCAGTGGAAACACAATAACAATCAATGGCAGAACGATCTCATCATCCGACAGGCTTGATGTGATGTACTTTGCGGTAGATTCAGCGGTAAATGCCACGGGATTCAGGATATTCAAAGACATGCTTAACAGGACGTTCTACAAACGTATATCAAAAACAGCAACAACAAAATTAACACTGGACATGACAGAAAGCACACAGACATTTACTGTGGAAGATGGTAGTGTATTGCCTACACCAGATATTGCCAGCAACACCCCAGGCGTTGTGTTCATAGACAAAGAAAGAATTGAATATTTTATCAAGACAGACAACGTGTTGAGTCAATTAAGACGTGGAACTCTTGGAACAGGAATTAAGGAGCATGGATCAGGCACGGAAGTGGTAGATGCGTCTGGTACTCAAACCATCCCTTATGCGGACACAGTGTACACCAACACCTTCACAGGTGACGGCAGTACGTTGACGTTTGCACTATCACAAGCACCATCATCCGCTAGTGAGTTAGACATATTCATTGGTGGCCAACGATTGTTGCTCACTAGCGAGGATGGTTCAACTATAAATTACTCTGTGTCTGGAAGCAA
>VMHT01126216.1_pt1 | contig 25690 bp, 24 predicted proteins | sample 4693611 | NCBI WGS metagenome assembly VMHT01 (sample SAMN12280063, study PRJNA550983) | marine metagenome | isolation source: seawater sampled from same location over 5 years 0.02-0.2 micron viral filtrate | place: USA: collected off the coast of southern California halfway between the port... ...
AGCAGGCGTTGCCAGCGGTCGTAGGCGCGCAGGGCGTAGCCGCCGGTGGCACAGAAGTCGAGGCAGGCGTCGAAGTCGGCGCGGGACAGGGCGGCGTAGGCCCCGGCGGAACGGACCTGTGCGAAGAGGTCGTCAGCGTCAAAGGGGCCTGCGCAGGCGGCGATGAGGATATGTTGGCACAGCACATCGCGCGGGCCGGGGCCGCGCGGGTCGCCGTCGAGCGCGCCTTCGAGGACAGCCTCCAGCGCGGCCACGCATTCGACCACCTCAAAGCGGTTGGCAGGCACCAAAAGCGCCTTGGAGGGCGCGTTGTAGCGGTGGTTGGCGCGGCCGATGCGTTGGACCAGCCGCTTTACGTTTTTGGGGGCGCCGATCTGGATGATGAGATCGACGTCGCCCCAGTCGATGCCAAGATCAAGCGTGCCGGTGCAGACGATGGCGCGCAGATCGCCGCGCACCATGGCGGCTTCGACCTTTTCGCGTTGGGCGCGATCCAAGCTCCCGTGGTGGATGGCGATCGGCAGGGCGTCTTCATTGGCGAGCCAGAGGTTGTGAAAGAAAATCTCGGCCTGCGCGCGGGTGTTGTGAAAGATCAGCGTCGTCTTGTGTTGGCGCACTTGCTCAAGCACCGCTGGAATTGAATAGGCAGCGCCGCCCCCGGCCCAAGGCGGGGCTTCCTCGGTGTGCAGCATCTGGATGTCGGGGGCGGGGCCCGGATCGGCGAGCAGCACTTCGCAAGGGTCGGGGTGGCGGGCCATGAGGTGGGCGATGGCCGAAGGGTCTTCGACCGTGGCCGAGAGGCCCACCCGTTTGAGGCCGGGGCAGATGGCCTGCAACCGGGTGAGCGCCAGCATCAGCTGGTCGCCGCGTTTGCTTTCGGCGAGGGCGTGGATTTCATCGATCACCACCCGCTTGAGCCCGCGAAAGGTGCGGGCCGCGTCCTCGTAGGAAGTCAGCAGAGCGAGGCTTTCCGGCGTGGTCAGCAGGATATGCGGCGGGTCGGCGCGCTGGCGGCGGCGGCGCGATTGCGAGGTGTCGCCGGTGCGGTCTTCGATACGGATGGGCAGGCCCATTTCCTCAACCGGGCGGGTCAGGTTGCGTTTGATATCCGCAGCCAGCGCTTTGAGGGGGGAGATGTAGAGCGTGTGCATCCCCTCGTGCTCTTGCTCGGCCAGATCAACGAGGGTGGGCAGAAAACCGGCCAGTGTTTTACCACCGCCTGTCGGCGCGATAAGCAGCAGGGCGGGGGCATCGGCACGGTCCAGCATTTCTTGCTGGTGCGGGTGCAGGGACCAGCCGTTCTGGGCAAACCAATCGGCGAATTTGGTGGGTAGGGCGCGCATGACACCCAATGTAGCATCGGCAGGGCGCGGTGCCAGCGGCTGGGGCTATTTAACGATCACCTCATCGCGAACGAACATATTGGCCCATGCGCGGTCCACCAGATCGGGGTTCATCTGATAGGGAATGCCTTCGAAATCACAGATCGCGATCATCTGGTCGATTAGGAAGTTCGGCTGATAGTTCGCATAGACGTTGTCGATGGTTGGGTACTTCACCTTGAGCAGATGGACCAGCGTCGCCTCGTCCAGCGGCATGCCGCGTTTGCGGGCGACCATGGCAAAGATCTTGAGGAAGTTCTCTTGGTTCGGGCCGTCGATTTTGATCTTGAAGAAGATACGCCGCAGGGCTGCTTGATCAAAAATCTCATTCGGGTGGAAGTTGGTGGAGAAGATCACCAGCGTGTCGAAGGGCACCTCGAATTTTTCACCCGACTGCAGGGCGAGGATGTCTTTGCTTTCCTCAAGCGGCACGATCCAGCGGTTGATGATGCTTTGCGGTGGCTCTTGCTGACGGCCAAGGTCGTCGACGATGAAAATACCGCCCGTGGCCTTGAGTTGCAGCGGGGCCTGATAGGTCCGCGCCGTGGGGTTGTACACCAGATCGAGCATGTCGAGCGTCAGCTCACCGCCGGTGATGACCGTCGGGCGTTCGCAGCAGACATAGCGGGCGTCATAACGGGTGATACGGCGCAGGGAGGTCGGGTCTTGGACCTCCGCCTCGGCGGAGGAATGCACGATCGGATCATAGACGGTGATGACTTGGCCCGCGTATTCAATGGCGCGGGGGACATAGACCTTATCACCAAGCGCGTCGCGGATCCCGTTGGAAATGCTCGACTTCCCGTTTCCCGGCGGGCCGTACATCAGGATCGACCGCCCGGCAGAGACGGCAGGGCCAAGGTGGTCCAGCAGGCTGTCGGGCAGCACCAGATGGCCCATGGCTCCGGTGAGCTGATCGCGGGTGATCTGCAGGTTCCGTACGGATTGGCGTTTGACCTGCTCGCGGTAAACCTCAAGCGGGACGGGCATGGCACCGAAATATTCCGATTGCGCCAGCGCATCCAAGGCGCGCGCCTTGCCAGCATCGGTCAGTTGATAGCCCATTTCATTGCCGCTGGTGGCGCTGAGCGTGCCTGTCGCCTCTAGCAGGCGCTGGCCGCGGGCTTGATCGACCATTTCTTGCGTGACTTGGGTCGGCAGGCAGAGCGCTTGGGCCAGATCGCTGACCATTTCGACGTTCTTGCGAAAAATCGTCTTCAGAAGGATGTCGCGCATCATCACGATGGGCAGTTTCATATCCTCCAACCGCTTGGGGGGCGGCGGGGCAAGCACTGTGCTGGTCGGGGCGTTCATCAATGGCTTCCTTGGCAAAGCATGCGGCGGTGCGGCTTGTCGGTCAGACTGCAGGGTAAATCTTGAATATGGCGTGAATGTGGACGCTTATTCCGCAATAAAAGAAAGTTGCGGCGGGCAGGGCGCGTTCAGACTCCGTAGCGCGCCCCCAGAATGAGATAGAGCCCCAGCGTGGTGCCAAGGGCGAGGCCCATGGGAAATTTCTTGGTTTCCTGCCAGCTTTGCCAATCGGGCGCGAGGCGGCGCAGGGGGGTGTATTTCACCCCGCGGTGCGTGGCAGCGGCGGCCAGAAGGGTGGCCATGAAAAGCATCATCAAAAGACGCAGATCACCCATGGCGATAAAGGGCGCGGCAGCCGCGGCGAATTTGGCGTCTCCTGCGCCCATGACGCCAGCGGCGTTCAGCACGATGCCAATGACCAACACGATGACGAGGCTCAGCAAGCGCCAGAGATAGGTTTCAAAGGGCAGCAGGAACAGACCCAACACCACGAAGATCGCGATGAGCACCAAGACCGCCTGATTGGTAATGCGCATCTGCTTCATGTCGGTGAAAGCGACATAGAGGCAGATCGGCAGGACGAAGGGCAGAAACCACAGGGCCGCCGTGGCAGAGATCGCCATGGCTCAGCCGTTTTCCAACGCGCGCAAAGACCGGACGGCGGCTTCGAAATGCTGCGGGTGCGTATCGATCGCTTCGCGCAGCAGGCCCTTGCCGGTTTCCACATCGCCGCGTTTGATCGCCGACAGGGCCATCGTGTGCAAAAGCTGGGCGCGCTCAGATTGCTCCATCGGCATGACGGGCAGGGTGTAATCGCGCTGTGCGGCGCGGGCCATGATGAGGTTGTTCTTGGCGGTGAAAAGCGTGTTGTCCTGACGGATCGCCTCGCCAAAAAGCCTCTCGGCTTCGGGGTAATCACCGCGGGTTAGTTTGGAGTAGCCCCAGTTGTTCATCACGGCGGCAGGGGTCGTGGTCAGGCCAACGGCGATTTCGTAGAAACTGTCGGCGCGGCTCCACTGTTCCTTGCTGTCGGCAACCATGGCTTCGAGCCGGTAGCGGGCGAATGTCTCATGGGTGGGGGGGATGCTGTTGAGGACCGTCTCAGCCCGCGCCCAGTTGCCCGAGCGGATCAGCGCATCGGCCAATTGCACACTGTCTTCGGGCGTGGCGCCCTTCATCTTGGTGACCTTGTCCCATGCGCCCACAGCTTCGGTGGAGCGTTTGGCCCGCACGAGCGATGCGGCAAGCCCGCGCTGGTGGTCGATCCGGTCGGGGCTTTCCTTGACAGACCGCGCAAAGTAACTCACCGCCTCATTGGGGTCGGCCACGGTAAGCATCACGTCGGAGAGGTTGGTTTCATCCACCACATTGACGTCCTTGAAGGCCCGCTCAACGGTGGCATTCGCATCTTTTTCACCGCAGCCAGCAAGGGCGGTGACGCCTGCCATGCAGACGGCCAGAATGATTGGATGGCGCATTTTGCGTCCTTTTACTGCTCTGCCGGGTCATGGTGTCGGACGGATCAGGTAATCCCCGCTGCCGCGCCGCACCAATTTGTAATTATCTTCATTGACTTCTGTTATAACAGATTTTTCCGTTTTTGCGAGCGCCAAGCGCAGATTGTCCCGGATTGCGTCACTTTCGCCATTATCGAGGGCATAGGCTTTGCGGAAAATCTGCTCGGCCTCGGCGGTCTGGCCGCTTTCCATCAGCACAACGCCAAGGTTGTTCCAGACTTCCGGTTCGGCGGCGTCCTTCTCAACTGCGCGGCGCAGCAGGGTTTCGGCCTGACCCAAACGCCCCAGCCCAAGGTTGGCACTGCCCAAAGCCGAGAGGACTTCCCCCGTTAGCCCGTGATCCAGCGCGGCGTGGTTGAAGGATTTGATGGCCAGCTCATACTGTCCCGCCGCGATAAGCCTGTGGCCCACTTCGATGCCGTCGACAGCTTCTGCGCGCGGGTTCACGCCGGGGGCATAGAGGCTTTCGGGCTTCTGATCCCCGCGCAACGCGGAAAAGCCGCCTGTTGAACAGGCGGCCAGAGCAAGGCCAAAGATCGGCCCGATAAAAACAGCGCGGGCGAGGCTGCGCCGAATTTTCTCCGTCATTAATTCCCCATCTGACCCAATTTCGAGATGCCATGTGCCGAGGGGCCGACCAGAATGATCAACAGCGGCGGTACGGTAAGGCCCATAGTGGCAAGGGTCATCTTGGTTGGCAACTTGTTTGCCGCTTCCTCGGCCCGCATCACACGTTTGTCGCGCATCTCTTCGGCATAAACGCGCAGGGCGTCTGCGATGGATGTACCAAAGGCCGCCGATTGGATCAGCACGGTCACAAAGGAGGAGACATCCTGCACGCCGCAACGCTCGCCCATGTCGTGGAGCACCGACACCTTGTCCTTGCCGGCCTTCATCTCATAGGCGACCATCTCGAACTCTTCAGACAGGGCCCGGTAGGAGGCGCGCAGCTCACGGGCGACGCGGACGATACATTGGTCCAGCGATTGCCCCGCCTCGACGCAGACCAGCATCATATCCAGCGCGTCGGGAAAGCCACGGGTGATCTCTTCTTTGCGGGAATCGACACGGCGTTTGACCCAGTATTTGGGCAGGTAATACCCAATCGCACCGGGGCCGATGGCCCACATCATGGTCTGCTGCGTGGTCATCCCTTCGCCGCCGCCCAAGACATTGGTGTAGATCAGGCCGCCCACCAGCCCAAGCATCCCAAGGGCAAACTGCGCGAAGTAGTAGAGCCGCACCGCATCGCGCGACCGGTAGCCCGCCTGACGCAGCATCAATTGTTTGGCGCTGAGTTCGGCCACGTCTTCGGGCTCAAGAAACTTGGCGAACTTTTGCAACTGCGCGTTCTGGTCGGACTGGCGCAGCTTCTCGCGCGCGCTATCGCCCGTGGGGGCCGTGCTGGTGCGTTTGAGCTTGGTCAGCGGGTCTTCGGGCTGGCGCAGCATCAGCATTAGCGTGATCGCCACCAAGGTGACGCCCAAAGTGCCGACGATGATGATTAGGCCCATCGGCCCCAAGGCTTGGTTGATCTGATCGTTAAGCTGATTGAGAAATTCCATCATCGGCCTCTCAGACTTTGATATTTGTAAGGATGCGCATCACAAACAGGTTCAGCACAAGGAAGATGCCCACAAGGAAACAGGCAGGAATGAAGTAGGGGTGATCGCGCACTTCGTCGTAGTAATGCGGATCGCCAAGGTTGATCACCACCAGCGCGGCCAGCGGGAAGCCTGAGAGGAACTTGCCCGACCATTTCGCCTCGGCCGTGATCGCTTTGACACGGCGGAACAGACGGAAGCGGGCGCGGATCACCTTGGCCAGACCGGCGAGGATCTCGGCCAAGTTGCCGCCCGATTGCTGTTGAATGGTCACCGCCACGGCCAGAAAGCGCAAATCCTGCATGTCGAGCCGTTCGGCCATATCCTTGAGCGCCTCGCCCAGATCACGGCCATAGGCGGCTTCATCCGCGATCACCCCGAATTCGGAGGCGAGCGGGTCTTGGATTTCCTTCGACACGATCGAGATCGCGTTGGAGAACGGGTGGCCCACCCGCAGGCTGCGCACCATCAGTTCCACTGCATCGGGAAGCTGCTCTTCGATCATCGCCATGCGTTTGCCCGCTTTATGGGACACCCAAAAGAACACCGCGCCGACGCCCATGCCGACGGACATCATGGCGCGCACCGGCACCGATGTATCGGTGCCGATGGTCAGCCCCAGAAAGGCCAAGACGGCCAAACCGGCCATAATCATCAAAAGTTGCTGCGGCGTGAAGGCAATCGCGGCCTTCTGCGCACGTTCTGACAGCAGAGAATAGAGTGGGATCGACTTGGCGTTCATATGCTGCTGCATTTCCTTGCGCAGCTTGTCGAGCACCTCTTCGCGGCGGGCCCCTTTCTCCAGCATCTCCAACCGGCGGTTCACGCGGCTGTTGAGGCTGATGGATTTGCCGAATGCGACAAGGTACAGCCCTTCGACCAGCACCAGGACGCCGATGAAGATCAGACCATAGATGATTGGTTCGGCACTCATTGCATCAATCCTTACTGGGCCGCCACGGGTTCATAGATGGAGGCGGGCAGGTCATAGCCCCACATGCGGAACCGCTCGGAGAAGTGGCTGCGCACGCCGGTGGCAGTGAAATGGCCGATGATCTTGTTCTCGGGCGTCAGGCCCACGCGCTGGAACCGGAAAATCTCCTGCATCGAGATCACCTCGCCTTCCATGCCTGTGATCTCGGTGATCGAGGTCATCCGGCGCGAGCCATCTTGCAAGCGGCTGGCCTGCACGATCAGGTTCACAGCCGAGGAAATCTGGCTGCGCATGGCTTTGAGCGGCATTTCGATCCCGGCCATGGCGATCATGTTTTCCAAACGGCTGACGCCATCGCGGGCCGAGTTGGCGTGGATCGTGGTCATGGAGCCGTCGTGCCCGGTGTTCATCGCCTGTAGCATGTCGATCACCTCCTCGCCGCGCGTCTCGCCAACGATGATCCGGTCCGGACGCATCCGAAGGGCGTTCTTCAGACAGTCGCGGGGAGAGACTTCGCCCTTGCCTTCAACGTTGGGCGGGCGGCTTTCCATCCGGCCCACATGGGTCTGCTGGAGTTGGAGTTCGGCGGTGTCTTCGATGGTCAGGATGCGCTCATCATTGGCAATGAACGACGACAGCGCGTTGAGCGTAGTGGTTTTACCCGAACCCGTACCGCCTGAGACGATGATGTTCAGGCGTGTCGCCACGGCGGCCTGCAAATAGGCGGCCATCTCTTCCGAGAAGGCCCCGAAATTCACCAGATCGTCGATGCCCAGCTTGTCTTTCTTGAACTTACGAATGGACACCAAGGAGCCGTCCACCGCGACGGGGGGCACCATGGCGTTGAAGCGCGAGCCGTCTTTCAGGCGCGCGTCGACGTAGGGGTTGCTTTCATCCACGCGCCGACCCACTGCCGAGACGATCTTGTCGATGATCCGCAGCAGGTGCTTTTCATCCTTGAACGTCACGTCGGTCAACTGCAGCTTGCCGTCCCGCTCGACGAAAATCTGCTGCGGGCCGTTCACCAGAATATCGTTGACGCTGTCGTCTTTCAGCAGCGTCTCTAGGGGGCCAAGGCCGGTCACCTCATCATAGAGTTCGGAGTTCAGCGTCATGCGGTCTTCGCGGTTAAGCACGATGCTCTTTTCCGAGAGAACCTCGACGGCGATATCGTTGATTTCCTGCCGCAAATCGGCCTCAGAGGCATGCTCTAGCGCGGCGAGGTTGAGGTTGTCCAACAGGGCGCGGTGCAGTTCGAGCTTGATCTCACTCATCCGCTGCTTGCGCTTGACCTCGCGATCCTCGGGCGAAGCGGCGGCGGGTTTGACCGCCCGGCGCATCGACACCGGTTTGGCCGCCTCGACGGGGGCGGCAGTCGCGGTGGCCGGGGCCGCGGGGGCAGGCTCGACCTTTTTGACAGGCTTGGCCTCTCGGACCGGAGCAGCGGCTTTCGCGGTCGCGGAGGCTGGCTTTTTGTATTTAGAGAACATCGGTACGCTCTTTCGCTAGGGGCTTAGGCCGCTTTGGCCTGCTCGCCCTTGAGATCGTGGATGGAGCTTGCCAGCTTGGCGATTTCGCGCCGCAGGGGGCTTTTCGGGGCGGAGTTGGCCAGCGGCAGCCCATGGTCATTGGCCTGCGTCACCGCTTTGCCGCCATCGGGCAGCTGCACGTCAATTGAGATGCTGAGCGATTCGGCCATCCGTTTCACCCGGCTTTTGGCGCTGAGATCGGTGAATTTGGGCGCGCGGTTCATCACATAGCGCAGCTTTTCAAAGGGCAGTTCCTCGGATTGCAGCGCCCGTTTGAAGCGCAGCGCGTTCTGGGCCGAGCGCATGTCGAGTTCCAGCATTGCAAAGTAGACATGCGCGCTGGTCAGCACGGTTTCGGACCACTGCACCAGCGTCGAAGGCATGTCGACGATCACATAGTCGAACTGGTTGCGGGCCATGTTGAGGATACGGTCAATGTCTTCGTTGGTCACGATATCGAGCGGCAGCATCTCCGCCGGGGCGGTCAGCACATGCAGCTTGTCCTCGAAGGTTTGCAACGCTTGGCCAAAGATTTCCTCGTCCATGGATTCCGTGTCGGACATCATCTCATAGACGGCTTCGCGCCGTTGCAGATCAAGGAAGGTCGCGACAGAGCCGTATTGCAGGTCGAAATCCAGCAGGCAGACCGAGGGCGGATTTTTCTTGTCCGCATTGGCCAGCTCCCACGCAAGGTTCACGGCAAGGGTCGTGGCCCCGGTGCCACCAGCCAGCCCGTGCACCACGATCAGGGCGCCATCCTTTTGCGCGCCGGCCTTCAGTTGCGGGGCGCTGGCCTCGGCTGCGGGGGCAGGGGGCGCGTTCTCTCCGGCGCGGACGCGGGCGATGGCCTGGGCCAACTCGCCTTCGGGCAGCGGATAGGGGACGAATTCATCCGCACCCTGACGCAGCAGCGAATGCAGCGCGGCAGGGGTCATGTCTTCGGCAATCAGAATCACCCGGATGTCGCGGGCCTTGGCCTGCGTGATGATCTCAGTCATCAAAACGAGGTTGTCTTCGTCGGTCTCATCCATGGCGAGGGCGACAAATTCCATCGCCTCAGCCTCGGGCTGGCCAAAGAACGCCAGCGCTTCGGCGAATCCCAGATCGCCCCAGCTTTCGCCCAGAGTGGCCTCCATGTCTTCGATCAAGAGGTCGAAGTTCTGTACATCACGGCTGATTGTGCAGGCAACGATCGGCGCTGCTTCGGGTTGGGGCATAGTGCTGCTCATGACCTTTTGTCCTTTACATCAACGGTTTGGCCGGAGGGCGGCAATATTCTGTCGCCGCGATCGCTCTGACCTCTGCCTCATGCGCGGCCCTTGAGCCGGGCACATTTATCCTTCTGTATCGAATATCACCCCCAACTGGGGCGAGATTGGGGCCAAAAAGCCTCTATTGTTGGGTATCTTGAAACGATCTGCTCATTCACGCCCGATTGACCATGGACGGGCTGGGACGAAAAACCCCCGCGGCCCGAAGGTGCGGGGGGATATTCTTTTGTCGAAAGAAGGGCTTGCCCTACTCTCCGCCACCACCTGCGACGGTGGCACTGGCGCTCAGTTGCGAGGGGGGCACGGCGCTGGCCACATACTCGCGGTAAATGATCTGCGCATATTTGCCATCCAGCAACATCGGGTGGCCGTGCACAAAGCCGCTGACCTCGGTCACGGTGCGGCGATTGCGGCGCTCGCGGCCTTGGGTCACGATCAGGGGCTGCGTTTCACCAAAGGAAACAACGGCTTCCAATCGGCTGGGGCTGATTCCCAAGGTCGAGAGATAGCGCACCACAGCCTGCGCGCGGCGCAGCCCGAGGGCGCGGTTATAGGTCTGCGAGCCGACCAAATCGGTGTGGCCATAGACGCGGAAGCGCATCTCGGGGAATTGGCGAATCCACCCGGCCTGCTGGCGCAGGATCGCCTGCGCATTGGCGTCCAACCGGTCGGAGTTAAAGGCGAAAGTCACGGTAGAGCGGACTTCGCTGGCAAAGCGATTCGCCAGATCAAAGGTTACACGCTTTTCGCCTGTCATGACCTGCCGGTTGTGCAGCGTGGCATTACCGAACTGGCCCGTGTCCACGATCGACCCTGCCTCGCGGTAGAACTGTGTATAGACCGGATCATTGCTGGGAGAGCAGGCGGTGAGCCCGGCGAGGGCCGCGGTGCCAGCGATCAACGTGATATGTCTGTGTGTCATCGGATCAATCCAGTACATAACCGTAGGAGCCGCGGAAGTCCTGTTTGGCGACCTCGCCCGCAGCACCCCGGCTCGGGGTGCGCGTGCCGTCCGCCGTGCGCCCGTGCAGGAACAGGTCTTTTTCAGAGGGTGGCTTGATGCGGTCCGTGGGCAGGGCCAGCGCTTCGCCGCGGGTCGGGGTGACCAGATGGGCGGTGACGATGATGACCAGTTCTGTCTGGCTGCGCTGGTAATCCGCCGAACGGAACAGCGCGCCCAGCACCGGCACATCGCCGATCCACGGCAGTTGCCGCGTGCTGTCGGTGAAATCGTCGGTCAGAAGGCCCGCGATGGCAAAGCTTTCACCGTCGCGCATCTCGACCGTGGTCGATGTTTCGCGGCGGGTGAAGGCGGAAATCTCGATGCCGTTGCCCAAAGCGATGCTGTTGCTGGCATCAATGGCGGACACGGCGGCGTTCATTTCAAGGTTGATGATATCCTTGTCCACGACGCGCGGGATAAAGGCGAGCTCTACGCCGAAGGGTTTGAACTCCACGGCGATGGTGTCACCGGTCTGGGCCACGGGGACGGGGTATTCACCCCCGGCGAGGAACTTGGCCTCTTGCCCCGAAAGCGCCACGAGGTTCGGCTCGGCCAAGAACCGCACGACGCCTTTTTCTTCCAGTGCTTCCAACAGGATGCCCACTTGGGTCGAGCCTGCGTTGAAGCCGAAAAGCACCGCGCCTGCGTTTTGGTTCGACCCAGGGATCGAGCCGCCAAGCGAGGTTGCGACCCCGCCCGAAGTATTCGTACTGCCGGTGCCCGCACTGAAATCGGACCCGCCATTGATGGCCAGCGAAGAGCCGAGCGATTTCGACACGTTGCGCTGCATCTCTGCAAAGCGGACCTTCATCATGACCTGCTGAATGCCGCCGACGCTCATCAGATTGCTGACCCGCTCGGGCGCATAGCGTTCGGCCAGATCAAGCGCGCGTTGTAGCCGCTGCGTCGACGAAACGATGCCCGACAGCACGATGCCGTCATTGGCGGTGCGCACTTCGATCTTCTCACCCGGTAGGATTTGGCGCAGACGTTCTTTGAATTCAGACACATCCGCTGCGACGCGGACATCGACATTGGTAATCAACTGCCCCCCGGCGTCTAGCAGCGTTAGCGTGGTCAGACCCGGAGATTTGCCCAGCACATAGATCGTGCGGTCAGACAAAGATGAGATATCCGCGATGCCGGGGTTGGCAATGCTAAGCTCCGCGAATGGGATGTCGCTTTCCACCACCACAGCGCGGTTCATCGGAACGTCGAGGCTGGAATTGGTGCCGCGTTTTACGACGCGCAGCGTGTCGGCGCCAGCTGAACTGGGCAGGGTCAATGCCATCGGCATCGCGCCCAGTGTCAGCCCCAGCAGGGCCGCTTTTAGAAATCTATCGATTTTCATGTGACCTGCCTTTTTGATCACGCCTCGGGATGGGTCTTTTCGCCCTCGTTTGGCAGCACTCTGCGGCAATTCAAATTTTATTGCAAGAATCAAGCTCTTCGGGGGTGCTGTGCATGTGGGCTATTCGCAACATAACAGAAAAATGGATAAGACGCCGCAGGGGGACTGCGGCGTCTTTTTTAGCTTAGCAAGAGGTTGTTATCGGATCAATTTGTGCAGGGGATCGGCAGTTCGACCACTTCGGCCCCGCGGCGGGTGCGGATCGTGCAGACCTTTTCTTTGGCGACCTCTGCGATGGTTTCCTGCGCTTCGATGCCCAGAAGCGAGCGTTGGTCGACTTCGATGGCCTCGGCCACGGTGTCGTCATTCGTACCGACGAGAGCAAGGGACAGACGGCCAGTTGATTGCGCTTGGGCAAGGGCGGCGACCTGTTGAGGGTTCACGGCCACGGTCACGGTCTTGGCGATTGAGGCTTCGCCCATCACCAGCGCATCTGCGCTTTGGTCGATGGCGATCAGCTGCACAGCCGATTCGATCAGTTTGGTTACATCGCCGTTGCTGGATTGGTTGCCCACGTTCACGCGGCCTGTCCAATAGACATCCACCCGGTCGCCGGGACGCAGGAAGCCCGACACGCCGCTGGAAACGTCGACTTTAAGAGCAAAGGCGCGCATGCCGCGTGCCAGACGCGAGGTCAGACCGGAATCTTCGCCCGGTTCGGTCACCTTCACAGCCATGATCGCTTCATCTTTCTCGATGTTGCGCAGCACGATGCGTTGTTCTTTGGTGTTTTCCGGAAACAGCACGGTTTCCTCAAAGAATGTGCCCTCGGGGATGGCATTCTCGGGCCATTTCACGGCGCGCACATCTTCGCGGGTGAGGGGCTGACCGTATTTCAGGGGCTTGTCGGCCACCCAAACGGTTTTGGTTGGCACCACTTGCGCCAGCGCAGCTTGGGCCTGCGCGTTCGCGGTTTGATACTGTGAAATCCGGTCTTTCGCCAGATAAACGGCCCCGCCGGCAAGCGCTATGCCCACCAAAAGAACCAATCCGAATACGGCTCGCATGTCGTCACCTCTTTGCTATGGAAGCGAGTCTTGGCCCGCTTTGATCACCTCGGCAGAATAGCCGCCGAATATGGCGAGATTTGGTCGCCACGGCGGCGATGCGATGAAGCTTGCCGTGGTGCGTTTTTGCGGCGCCGTTGTCTTAAGCGGTCAGCTGGACCCGGATGTATTCGACAAGCCCGTCAAGGCTGTCGGAGAATAGGCCCAGCACCAAGATCGCTAGGCCCGCCAGTCCGGCGGTCAGGACAACCCAATCAACGCTGACGGCGCCGTTTTGGTCACAGAAGAATTTCTTGAAATGGCTGCGCATGCGTATCTCCGCTTGCTGAGCGACACCGTTAGGTATGCAAAAGGACCGCTTCCCAGGTTGGGAAGCGGTCCCAATTGTTCGTAGAGCCGACCAGCTCTGATCTGCTTAGTTCGCCGCTGGTGTGCGATCGGCAGTGGTTTCAAAAGTCGTAATGTCTTGAGCAATATTGCCCGCCATTGTGCCTGTGCTGTCGCCAATTGCGTTGAACGCGACGATAGCCAGACCAACGATTGCAGCGGTCAGAACGACCCAGTCAACTGTCACGGCACCGTCTTCGTCTTTGCGGAAGTTTTTGATAAAGTTCATCATGTCATGTCCCTCCAAGGATCACTGAGTAAAAGGTTTTAACCTCGCCGTCCGGTTTGCCTCGTTCTCTCATTGAGGCTGTCCGACTTGGTATGACCCTATATAGCCGTCAGATTGGGGCGCGAATTTGGCAGCAACTGCGCCTTTTTCAGACCGTTCTCATTTTTCTTGCAGAAACTTATTAACCCTCTGTTTAGTCTAGGTTTATTTGTTATACCGCAGCTTCCTGCTGCGCTTTCCCGTCGTCTGAGAGGGTAATTGCGGCGAAATCGCCATGATCCCCGCCTCAAACGCTGGCCCGATTCCACGATTCGTGAGATATTGCCGAACAAAGGCGCGTCAGACGCAAGGTAGAGCAGGCATGTATCGTATATTGGCATTCTCGCTGGTCACGGCCCTTATGGCCCCCGCCGTTGTGGCAGAGGGCCCGAAACCCTTTCCTGAGTTTTCCGCCAAACGGGTCGGCCCGCCCAAGACGGGGGCCAAACGCATCACAGTGCAAATCGACCCAGCCGCACGCGCAGCTGCCGCGGCAAAGGTCGACACGGGCCCCGCCGTGGCCGCCACGCCAAGCGGCGCGATTGCGCCTTTGAATGCGGGGCAGTTCGAATGGTTCTGGGATAAGGTCTCTCCCGCAGCAGACCGCGGCGGGGCGGGGCGGTTGGCGCCTGCGATGGCGGCGCTTTCAACGGGCAAGGTGCCCGCGCCGCGCCTGCAGCACCTGCAAGATATCGCGCGCAGCAATGGGGTGGACATCCTGCGCGCCACGGTCGGCACGAATGTCTCTCCGGCACTGGTGTTGGCGGTGATCAGCGTGGAATCGGCGGGCCGTACCGATGCGGTAAGCCGGGCCGGGGCGGCTGGACTGATGCAATTGATGCCCGATACCGCTGCCCGCTTTGGCGTGGGCGACAGTATGGTCGCGGCCGAGAATATCTCAGGCGGGGTCAAATACCTTAATTGGCTGATGGGGGAGTTCGACCGCGATCCGATTCTCGTACTGGCGGGCTATAATGCGGGGGAGGGGTCGGTGCGCAAACATGCGGGCGTGCCGCCTTTTGCTGAGACGCGCGACTACGTGCCCAAGGTGCTGGCCGCTTTTCAAGTCGCGCAGGGGCTTTGCCTGACACCGCCGGAACTGATCAGCGATGGCTGCGTCTTTGCCGCGATGAACTGATCGCGAAAGCTGTGCCCCCGGCGGATGCCGCCGAGGGGGGCCGCCGGGGCGGTTGTTAAACGACGGTCGCTTGGGTCGCGGCGCGCAGCTCGTCCTCGGTCACGCCATCGGCGCATTCAACGATCTTCAGACCGCCTTCGACCACGTCGAGCACGCCAAGGTTCGTGATGATCCGGTCAACCACGCCCTTGCCGGTCAGCGGCAGGGTGCATTCCTTTAGCACCTTTGACTCGCCCGCTTTGTTCTGGTGGTCCATCACCACGATGACCCGTTTGACGCCGGCGACAAGGTCCATCGCGCCGCCCATGCCTTTGACCAGCTTGCCGGGGATCATCCAGTTCGCCAGATCGCCGTTCTCGGCCACCTCCATGGCACCGAGGATCGCCGCCGCGATCTTGCCGCCGCGGATCATGCCAAAGGACATGGCGCTGTCGAAATAGGCGGTGCGGCTGAGCTCGGTGATGGTCTGTTTCCCAGCGTTGATAAGGTCGGGGTCTTCTTCGCCCTCAAAAGGGAAAGGGCCCATGCCCAGCATGCCATTTTCCGACTGCAGGGTGATGTCCTTGTCGCCAACGTAGTTCGCCACCAGCGTCGGAATCCCGATGCCGAGGTTCACATACATGCCGTCTTCGAGTTCCTCTGCGGCCCGCGCCGCCATCTGATCTCTATCCCAAGGCATTATGCTTCCTCCCGCTTGCGTGTCGTGACCTTTTCGATGCGCTTTTCGTGATCGCCTTGGATGATGCGATGCACGTAGATGCCCGGCAGGTGGATTTTATCGGGGTCGAGGCTGCCACGCGGGACGATCTCTTCGACCTCGACGATGCAGACCTTACCGCACATCGCGGCAGGCGGGTTGAAGTTGCGCGCGGTCTTGCGGAAGACAAGGTTGCCGGTGTCGTCGGCTTTCCACGCTTTCACGATCGACAGATCGGCAAAGATGCCCTCTTCGAGGATGTAATCCTCACCCCGGAATTGTTTGACCTCTTTGCCCTCGGCGATCTGGGTGCCGACGCCGGTCTTGGTATAGAAACCCGGGATGCCCGCACCGCCCGCGCGCATGCGTTCGGCCAAAGTGCCTTGGGGATTGAACTCCAACTCCAACTCACCGGAGAGGTACTGGCGCATGAACTCGGCGTTCTCGCCCACGTAGGAGGAGATCATCTTTTTCACCTGCCGCGATTGCAGCAGAATGCCGATGCCGAAATCATCGACGCCCGCGTTGTTCGACGCAAAGGTGAGGTCTTTGGCCCCGTTTTCCTTTATCGCCTGCAGCAGCAATTCCGGAATGCCACAAAGGCCAAAGCCCCCCGCGGCGATCAGCATGCCATCCGACAGAACGCCTTCCAGCGCTTCGGCGGCGGATCCATAGATTTTGTTCACGGGCGACCTCCCTCTGGTTTCGTTGCGCCATATGTGACCCTGCGTCGTCGCAGTGTCAATTACGTGGTGCTACGCAGCGAGGCCGCCCAGAAGGGTCAGATGATACGCACTTGCGTGCCGACGGGGCACATGCCGAAAAGCTCTTCGATCTTCTCGTTATAGAGACCGATGCAGCCGTCCGAGGAGCGGCGTCCGATCTTGCGCGTGTCATGGGTGCCGTGGATGATATAGGCAGGCCAGCTGAGATACATCGCATGGGTGCCAAGCGGGTTATCGGGGCCGGGCGGCATGTATTTATAGTGCGGGAAGCGTTCCATCATCGACGCGGTGGGGGTCCAATCGGGGCCCTCTTTCTTGCGCACGATCTCGGTGTAGCCGCGTTTGGTCAGCTCTTCGGTGGCGGGCACGGAGGTCGGGTAGACCTTGTAGGTCTGGTCGTCGGCGCTCCAATAATGCAGGGCGCGGCTGATGGTGTCGGCCACGATCGCGCCTTTGCCAAGACTGTCAAAGTGGTCCTGCCAACGCTGCGTGGCAAAGCTCGACGCATTGCGCGAAACAGGGGCTTCGTTGGAAAACTCGCGGGCCGCTTGGCCAAACTCCTGCGCGCGCAGGATCTGCGGGGTCATCAGCGCCGCACCGCTCGCGGCGATCACGCCACGTCGGGTGAATTTAATGCCTGACATCTATCTGCCTTTCATATTGGTCTTGCCGGCTCCCTGATCGGAAAATCGAAGGGAGATGGCAAATCACATATTCATGATGTTGGATGTAAACGCCGCCCACAGGCGGAACCGCGCCGATCCCCGGCGCGGCCGCTGTGGTCTGGCGGCGTAATTACGCGCTGTCGGCCTTTTTCGCCGCCGGCTTCTTCGCGGCGGGTTTCTTGGCCGGAGCCTTTTTGGCGGGCGCTTTCTTGGCTGCCGCCTTCTTTGCCGCGGGTTTTTTGGCCGCGGCTTTCTTCGCCGGTGCCTTCTTGGTCGCCGCCTTGCGTTTGGCGGGGGACTTGGCGAGCTTCTCTTCGATCAACTCGACCGCGCGTTCCATGGTCAGGTCTGCCGGTTCGATCTCTTTCGGGATCGTCGCGTTGACCTTTTCCCACTTCACGTAAGGCCCGTATTTGCCTTCCATGACATTGACCGCGCCGCCCATATCCGGGTGATCGCCCATCTCGCGGATCGGTTTTGCGGCCTTGCCACGGCCACCACGGCTGGCAACCTTCTCGGCCAAAAGCTGCACCGCGCGGTTCATGCCCACGGTCCAAACCTCATCGATGCCCTCAAGGTTGGCATTGGTGCCGCCCCGGTCCGAGGTGCTTTCGGCGTGTTTGATGTAAGGCCCGTAGCGGCCGATATTGGCCCAGACCATCACGCCGTCCTCGGGGTGGGGGCCGATTTCACGCGGGAGCGACAGCAGCATCACGCCCTGTTCCAGCGTCAGATCCTCGGGCACCCAATCCTTGGGGATCGACTGGCGCGGCGGTTTTTTGTTTTCCTCGGTCACCGGCCCGCGCTGGACGTAAGGCCCGAAACGGCCCTTGAAAACGCGGATTTCGTCGCCCTGATCCTCACCCAAAAGCTTGCCATCAGGCGGAATGGCCGAGGCTTCGGCCTCCGGATCGGGCGGGCCAAAGGGGCGGGTGTAACGGCATTCGGGGTAGTTCGAACAGCCGATAAAGGCCCCGCCCGAGCGCGCTGTGCGCATCGACAGGCGGCCAATCTCGCAATTGGGGCAAAGCCGGGGGTCGCCACCGTCTTCGGTCGGCGGGAAAAGATGGGGCTCGAGCACCTCATTGATCTTCTCCAAGACCTCGGTGATGCGCAATTCGGATGTTTCTGCAATCGCCGCCGAGAAATCACGCCAGAAGCGACGCAGCACTTCCTTATAGGCGGCATCGCCCGCGCTGACCTTATCAAGCTGGTCTTCGAGATCGGCGGTGAAATCATAGCCGATGTAGCGGCGGAAGTAATTTTCGAGAAATGCGGTGACCAGCCGGCCCTTATCCTCGGGGATCAGACGGTTGCCGTCCTTGCGAACATATTCGCGGTCCTGAATCGTGGTGACGATGCTGGCATAGGTCGAGGGGCGGCCGATGCCGAGCTCTTCCATGCGTTTAACCAGCGTGGCTTCGGTATAGCGCGGCGGCGGCTGGGTGAAATGCTGCTCGGGGGTGACGGCGCGTTTGTCCATCGCGTCGCCTTGGCTGATCTGTGGCAGACGCTTGTCGTCCTCATCGACCACATCATCACGGCCTTCTTCATAGACCCGCAAGAACCCGTCGAACAGCACGACCTGACCATTGGCGCGCAGGCCAACCTGACCGTCATCGCTGCCGACCTCAACCGTGGTGCGCTCCAGCCGGGCGCTTTCCATCTGGCAGGCCAGCGTGCGTTTCCAAATCAGGTCATAAAGCTTCGCCTGATCGGCATCGAGCTTCAGTGTCTTCGCGTCTTTGGTCATATCCGTGGGGCGGATACATTCGTGCGCTTCCTGAGCGTTTTTCGCTTTGTTTTTATAGATGCGCGGCTCTTTCGGCACGTAATCCGCGCCGAAACGGTCAGCGATCGCATCACGCGCCATGCTCACCGCTTCGGGCGCCATGTCGATGCCGTCGGTCCGCATGTAGGTGATGTGCCCGGCCTCATAAAGGCGCTGCGCGGTCGACATGGTCTGGCGCGCGCCCATGGAGAATTTGCGGCTGGCTTCCTGCTGCAGGGTCGAGGTCATGAAAGGGGCCGAGGGGTTGCGGCTGGCCGGTTTCGCCTCGACGTTCATCACTTTCAGCGCGCGGCTGGTGATCGCCTGCACGGCCATCTCGGCCTGCGTGGCGTCGGCCAGATCGAAGCGATCCAGCTTTTTGCCTGCAAGCGAAACAAGGCGTGTCTCAAACTCTTGGCCGCGCGGCGTAGAGAGCAGAGCTTTTACCGACCAGTATTCACGGGCGCGGAAAGCCTCGATCTCCATCTCACGCTCAACGATCAGGCGCAGGGTGACCGATTGCACACGTCCGGCGGATTTCGCGCCGGGCAGTTTGCGCCAAAGCACGGGAGAGAGGTTGAACCCCACCAGATAGTCCAGCGCGCGGCGGGCGAGATAGGCCTCGACCAGCGGCATGTCGACCTGACGCGGGTTCTGCATCGCCTCGGTCACGGCCTTTTTGGTGATCTGGTTAAAGACGACGCGGCTAACGGGCGTGTCTTTCTTGATCGACTTGCGCTTGGTCAGCGCCTCTTGCAGGTGCCAGCTGATCGCCTCGCCTTCGCGGTCGGGGTCAGTCGCGAGGATCAGTGCGTTGTCTTTGGCCAGCGCGTCGGCGATGGCTTTGACGTGTTTCTTGCTGTCGGAGGCGACTTCCCATTTCATGTCGAAATCGGCGTCGGTGTCGACCGATCCGTCCTTTGGCGGCAAGTCCCGGACGTGGCCGTAAGAGGCGAGAACGGTGTAATCGTCGCCCAGATATTTGTTGATCGTTTTGGCCTTGGCTGGGGATTCGACAACGACGACGGGCATAAATACAGGCACCTTAGATCAAAAATGAGGGCGGCTTTGCGCTGTCTCATGTGGGATGGCGGGGGTGTTTGTCAATGCGGCTGCTGCGGATGAGGGGTTTGGCGCGCAGGGGTTAGGCAGGGCGGATGGGCCGTATTGCCGCTATTGACGGGCGGCTTTCGGCGGCGCCTTGGCCGGGGCTGTGCCTCGCGGAGGCGCCACGGCGCAGCTATGGTTTGAGCGGGCCGAAATGTGCGACGCCGTCAGGCGGAACGGCTTAGCAACCCGCCCGGCTGACGCTGAATTTCCCCCTCCATCTCAAGATCAAGCAGGGCAGGGGCCACGTCACTGCTGGGCACTTGCAGATCGCGGATCAACTGATCCTCTGCGACCGGGGCGGGGCCGAGGCGGGCGAGGATCTGCGCGTGGAGCTTTGCGACGGGGCCGCGGTTTGGCGGAGGCGTTTTTGCCCGAAGTGGGGGCGGCGCGGGCTTGCGTCGGGGTAATTCGGGCCCCTGCGTGGCCAACTCCGGCAAAACCTCCAACACGTCAGCGGCGGAGCGGACCAGCACTGCGCCATCGCGGATCAGCATGTTGCAGCCCGCCGCGCGCGCGTCCATCGGGTGGCCGGGCACCGCCAGCACGTCGCGCCCCTGATCCAATGCATCGCGTGCGGTGATCAAACTGCCCGAGCGGGCCGCCGCCTCAACCACCACGGTTGCCCGGCTCAGGCCAGAGATGATGCGGTTGCGGCGTGGGAAATGCCGCGCCATCGGTTGCAGCCCCATTGGTTGCTCTGACAGGCGCAGCCCCTGCGCCGCGATCTGTTCCGCCAGTTCTGCATTTTCGCTTGGGTATATAATGTCGACCCCGCCCGCCTGCACGGCGATGGTGCCATGGGCCAGCGCGGCGGAATGGGCAGCGGCGTCGATGCCCCGCGCAAGGCCGGAGACGACGACAAACCCGGCCTCCCCAAGCTCTGCCGCGAGGGTGCGTGCCATGCGAAGCCCAAGCGAGGAGGCATTCCGCGCACCGACCAATGAAATCATAGGCCGGGTGAGGAGGGATGGGTCACCGATCACCCACAAAAAGGGCGGGGCATCGTCGAGATCATTCAATAGGTCGGGGTAGGGCGCCTGTCCATGAACCAGCAGCCGTGCCCCGGCGGTGCGGGCGGCATTGAGTTCGGCCTGAACAACCCCTTCGGGGCAAATGCGATAGTTCGAAATGCCTGCGGCCTGCGCCACTTCGGGCAAGGCGTTCAGCGCATTGATCGCAGAGCCATGTTCATCCAGCAGACGCCGGTAGGTGGAAATGCCCACCCTGCGTGAGCGCAACAGACGAAGCCGGGCAAACTGTTCATCTTCCTGGGTGGGTGGGAGTGGGGGGTGAGTGGAAGAAGGATGTAGGTCCTTGTCAGTCATCCCGAAGCTCCGTCCGTTGCAGAATCAGGTATAGGATTTAGTGCTTAACAACCTATGAATTTTCTCCAACCCATTCGATTCAACTTAGGCGTGTCGTCAGGTCGCGGCCCCGCCCACGGTCAGCCCACCGATCATCAGGGTCGGCTGGCCCACGCCCACCGGCACCCATTGGCCCTGCTTGCCGCAGTTGCCCATTCCGGGGTCCAGCGTCGGGTCATTTCCGATGGCGCGGATCTGCTGCAGCGCCGTGGCCCCGTCGCCGATCAGCGTGGCCCCTTTGACCGGCGCGCCGATCTTGCCGTTTTGCACGCGGTAGGCCTCGGTGCAGGAAAATACGAACTTGCCGTTGGTGATATCCACCTGACCGCCACCAAATCCGACGGCATAAATCCCATCTTTGAGGTCGGCCACGATGTCCTCCGGTGCCGCATCGCCGCCTAGCATATAGGTGTTGGTCATGCGCGGCATCGGGATATGCGCATAGGATTGCCGCCGTCCGTTCCCGGTCGAGGCTCCGCCCATCAGCCGCCCGTTCTGACGGTCCTGCATATAGCCCACCAGCACGCCGTCCTCAATCAACACATTGCGCGCCGAGGGGGTGCCCTCGTCATCGACCGAGATCGAGCCGCGTCGGTCGGGGATCGTGCCATCGTCCAGCACGGTCACGCCCTTTGCGGCGATCTGCTGGCCCATCAGCCCGGCAAAGGCGCTGGAGCCTTTGCGGTTGAAATCGCCCTCCAGCCCGTGGCCGATGGCTTCGTGTAGCAGGATGCCGGGCCAGCCGGGGCCAAGCACCACGTCCATCACGCCGGCGGGGGCAGGAACGGCTTCGAGGTTCACGCAGGCGATGCGCAGGGCTTCGCGGACCTTGGCCTGCCAGTCTTCGGGGGCCAACATACCATCAAGCCCAATCCGCCCGCCGCCGCCGACACCGCCGCTCTCGCGGCGACCGTCTTGCTCCACGATGACCGAGACATTGACCCGTGTCATCGGGCGCACGTCGCGCACTGAATGCCCCTCAGGGCGGAGGATCTCGACCTCCTGAATGCTGGCGGCAATCGTAGCACTCACCTGAACCACGCGGGCATCAAGGCTACGGGCATAGGCGTCGATCTCGCGCAGGGTATCGACCTTGACCGGAAAGGCATGGCCCGCGATCGGGTCTTCGTCCGTATAAAGCCGCTTGTTGCTGGCCTGCGGAGCATCCGCCCAAGTGCCGCCGCCATCGCCCACCGCCAGCCGCGCCGTTTCTGCCGCGCGGCGCAGGGCGGCTTCGCTCAGTTCGGTCGAATGGGCATAGCCTGCCACTTCGCCACGCACGGCGCGCAGGCCAAAGCCCTCGGCGGCATCGTAGCTGGCGGTTTTGAGGCGTCCGTCGTCGAACACCAGCGCCTCTGAGCGGCGGCGTTCGAGGAATAATTCCCCGTCATCGGCACCGGCCACAGCCTCGCGCAGCACGCTCAGAGCGGTTTCTCGGTCCAGATCGGCCTCGAAGGGGGTGAAATGCGCGCGGCTCATTGGGGGTATCCTTGCTTGCTGTCACAAAACTGTCTCGCGCGGCTCTATGACGCAAGCATGTGACTTTATCTTGTAGGCAGAATATGATTGTAAGCACCCAGGATTACAACGGCACCGGATCGCAGCAGCGGTTTGGGGTGCCTTATCGGCTTCTTAATGGTCACAAGATCAGGACGACATATGAAACATCTACTCCCCCTTTCCGGTCTTTTGACCAGCCTTGCCGCCCTGCCTGCATTGGCACAGGACAGCCTGCGCATTGACGGGCTTGATGTCATCGGCAGACCTGTTGACGGCGAGACAGGCTTTCAACCCGCTGTGACGCGGTTGGCGCAGGATATTCACGATCTGGATTACCTGATTCTCGTGATCATCACGCTGATCACCATTTTCGTGACCGGTCTGATCGTCTGGGTCATGATCCGCTACAACAAAAAGCGGAACCCGAACCCCTCGTCCTTCACGCACCACACCCCGATTGAGATCGCTTGGACGATCCTGCCGATTCTCGTCCTTGTGCTGATCGGTGCCTATTCGCTGCCGATCCTGTTCCGCCAGCAGGAAATCCCCGAAGCGGACATCACCATCAAGGCGATCGGCAACCAGTGGTACTGGACCTATGAATATGTCGACGAAGAGATTGCCTTTGACAGCTACATGATCGGTGCCCCGGCCACGCTGGGTGACGGCGACGAAGATGTGACCCCCTTCGTGTTGAACGACGCGATGGTCGCCAAGCTCGAAGACGAAGGCTATGCCCGCGAAGACTTCCTGCTGGCCACCGACACATCGGTGGTGATCCCCGTGGGCAAGACCATTGTCGTGCAGGTCACGGCAAGCGACGTGATCCACTCTTGGACCATTCCCGCCTTCGGCGTGAAACAGGATGGCGTGCCGGGCCGTTTGGCGGAACTGTGGTTCACCGCCGAACAGGAAGGCGTCTACTTCGGTCAGTGTTCCGAGCTTTGCGGTCAGGCCCACGCCTATATGCCGATCACCGTCAAAGTCGTCTCGGAAGAGGCCTATGCGGAATGGCTTGGCAACGCCAAGGCGGAATATGCGGGCATCGAACAGCCGCTGACCGTCGCCTCTAAGTAAGCCAGTGCCACGGGGCAGGGCGCAGGCCCGTGCCCCGTGTTTACCCTTGGAAGGTTCGGGATGACTGACATCACCAATACGCCAACACGTGAATACGACGCGCAGCTGGGGGATTACTTCGCCCTGCTGAAACCGCGCGTCATGTCGCTTGTCGTCTTCACGGCCTTCGTGGGGCTGTTGGCCGCGCCGGTCTCGGTCAATCCCGTCATCGGCTTTTGCGCGATCTTATTCATCGCCATCGGCGGCGGCACCTCGGGCGCGCTCAACATGTGGTGGGATGCCGATATCGACGCGGTGATGCGCCGCACGCGCGGGCGCCCGATCCCCTCGGGCCGGGTCCAACCCGGAGAGGCGCTGACCCTCGGTGTGGCGCTGTCGGGTCTGTCGGTGATGATGCTGGGCCTGGCGACCAACCTTCTGGCGGGGGGGATGTTGCTCTTTACCATCCTGTTCTACGCCGTGTTCTACACCATGTGGCTCAAGCGTTTGACGCCGCAGAACATTGTCATCGGCGGCGCCGCCGGGGCCTTTCCGCCGGTGATCGGCTGGGTCGCCGCGACGGGCAGCTTCTCGGTCGAGGCATGGCTGATGTTCGCGCTAATCTTCATGTGGACCCCGCCGCATTTCTGGGCGCTGGCGCTCTTCATGCGCTCTGACTACGACGATGCCAAAGTGCCCATGCTGACCGTGACCCACGGCCGTCCGGCGACGCGGCTGCACATCTTCGTCTACACGGTTCTGCTGGCCGCACTGGCCATTGGCACAGCCTTCACCGCCATCGGTGGGATCTTCTACTTCGCCGTGGCGCTGATCTTGAACGCCGCCTTCCTGCTGGGCGCTTACCGCATCTGGAAGCGGGACGAGGTCATGGCCGAGGGTGACGATTATGCCGAAGAGCGCAAGTTCTTCCGCCTGTCGCTGGCCTATCTCTTTTTGCACTTCGGGGCGATTCTGGGCGAAGCCGCCCTGCGTACCTTTGGTTTGGGGGGCTGGTGATGAGCTTTCGTCCTGAGCATGAACTGCACAAGCGCCGCCGGGGCCGCAATATCGGCGTAGGCCTGATGCTGGGTGCCTTCGTGGTGCTGATCATGGCGCTGACCTACGTCAAGATCACGCAAACGGATTTTGAATTGCCGGCCAATCAGCGTGAGGTGACCCAGTAATGGCGCTTTCCGGTCCTCAAAAAACAGTAATGCAAACCGTGAGTGTCGTGGTGCTGATGGGCGGTTTGGCTTGGGCATCTGTCCCTTTCTACGATTGGTTCTGCCGCGTGACAGGCTTCGGCGGGACGCCGGGGCAGGTATCGGCAGGCAGCGCGGATGTGCTGGACCAGACCGTCAAGGTCCGCTTTGACGGCTCGCTCAACGACGGCATGCCGTGGGAGTTCAAACCCGTGGTGCGTGAAATGGAAGTGCGGATCGGCGAGACCGGACTGGCCTTCTATGAAGCCTACAACCCCACCGACCATGCGGTCGCAGGGCAGGCGAGCTATAACGTGACCCCCTATACCGCCGGGCCGTTTTTCGAAAAGATCGACTGCTTTTGCTTTACCGAACAGGTGCTGGCACCGGGCGAGCGCGTGCAGATGCCGGTAAGCTTCTTCGTCGATCCGGAAATGGTCGAAGACCGCGATGGGAAGTTTGTACATACCATCACTCTGTCCTATACATTCTACGAAATTGACCTGCCCGAGGGCTATGCCGCCCTCGATCAGGACAGCGCCACAACAACGAATTAACGACCTGATTAAACAAAGGTGAGGGACCCGCAACCATGGCCCATGCAAAAAACCACGACTACCATATTCTCCCCCCCTCGACCTGGCCGCTTTTGGGGTCGGTAGGCGGATTTGCCATGCTGGCGGGCGCCGTCCTGTGGATGCACGGAATGACGCCCTTCGTCTTCTTGGGCGGGCTGGTCGCCACACTTTACGTCATGTTCGCATGGTGGTCCGAAGTGGTCTCTGAAAGCGAAGTGGGCGATCACACCGGTGTGGTGCGGATCGGCCTGCGCTAT
>VMHT01043918.1_pt1 | contig 25688 bp, 18 predicted proteins | sample 4693611 | NCBI WGS metagenome assembly VMHT01 (sample SAMN12280063, study PRJNA550983) | marine metagenome | isolation source: seawater sampled from same location over 5 years 0.02-0.2 micron viral filtrate | place: USA: collected off the coast of southern California halfway between the port... ...
AGCGAAAGCGACATTCTAGCGATTGTTGAGTAATTACAACTAACGTTAAAACGAATTTTAGAGGAATTTAATCATGGCAGCTAAAGAAGTACGTTTTGGTGATGACGCTCGCAGCAAAATGCTGAAAGGCGTAAACACACTAGCTAACGCAGTTAAAGTAACACTAGGTCCAAAAGGCCGTAACGTTGTTCTAGACAAGTCTTTCGGTGCACCTACTATCACTAAAGATGGTGTGTCTGTAGCGAAAGAAATCGAGCTTGAAGACAAGTTCGAGAACATGGGCGCGCAGATGGTAAAAGAAGTAGCGTCTAAAGCGAACGACGAAGCGGGTGACGGTACTACTACTGCTACTGTACTTGCGCAAGCAATCGTAACTGAAGGTCTTAAGAGCGTTGCAGCGGGTATGAACCCAATGGATCTTAAGCGCGGTATCGACAAAGCGGTAGCGGCAGCAGTTGAAGAGCTTAAAGCCCTTTCTACTGACTGTGCAGACAGCAAGTCTATTGCTCAAGTAGGTACTATCTCTGCAAACTCTGATGCAGAAGTTGGCGATATCATTGCTCAAGCAATGGAAAAAGTAGGTAAAGAAGGTGTTATCACTGTAGAAGAAGGTCAGGCACTTCAAAACGAACTAGACGTTGTTGAAGGTATGCAGTTCGACCGCGGTTACCTATCTCCATACTTCATCAACAACCAAGAAAACGGTACTGTTGAACTAGACAACCCGTTCATCCTATTGGTTGACAAGAAGATTTCTAACATCCGCGAACTACTTCCTACCCTTGAAGGTGTAGCGAAAGCGGGTAAGCCGCTAATGATCATCGCTGAAGATGTTGAAGGCGAAGCGCTTGCTACACTAGTAGTTAATAACATGCGCGGTATTGTTAAAGTTGCAGCGGTTAAAGCACCAGGTTTCGGTGACCGTCGTAAAGCAATGCTTCAAGACATCGCTATCCTAACTGGCGGTACAGTAATCTCTGAAGAAATTGGTCTAGACCTTGAAAAAGTTCAGCTTGAAGACCTGGGTACTGCTAAGCGCGTAGTTATCAACAAAGACAACACAACAGTTGTTGACGGTAACGGCGACCAAGAAGCGATTGAAGGCCGTTGTGCTCAAATCAAAGGTCAAATTGAAGACTCTACGTCAGACTACGACAAAGAGAAGCTTCAAGAGCGTCTAGCTAAGCTTTCTGGCGGTGTTGCAGTAATTAAAGTTGGTGCAGCAACTGAAGTTGAAATGAAAGAGAAGAAAGACCGCGTAGAAGATGCACTACACGCAACTCGCGCAGCGGTTGAAGAAGGTGTGGTACCTGGTGGTGGTGTAGCACTAGTTCGCGCAGCAGCTAAACTTGCTGACCTTACTGGCGACAACGACGACCAAACCGTAGGTATTAAGCTTGCACTACGTGCAATGGAAGCGCCTCTACGTCAAATCTCTATCAACTCAGGTGCAGAAGCATCTGTAGTAGTTAACGAAGTGAAGAATGGCGAAGGTAACTACGGTTACAACGCAGGTAACGACACTTACGGCGATATGCTAGAGATGGGTATCCTTGACCCAACTAAAGTAACGCGCTCTGCACTACAGTTCGCATCTTCAATTGCTTCACTAATGATCACAACTGAAGCAATGGTAGCTGAACTACCTAAAGAAGACGCGCCTGTAATGCCTGATATGGGCGGCATGGGCGGAATGGGCGGCATGATGTAATCAATTGTCGTCTCTTATAGTCCTTTTAAATCAATGGTTTGCACTTAATGTATACAGTTAAGTATACACAAATGTAGACAGTGATGTAGGACGAAAAGAAGCTTTAAGAAAGGCGTTGGGTTTAGACTCAGCGCCTTTTTTCTTTTCGAGTACAGCAATACTTGCTAAAGTTGAAGAAAGCAAAGGAGTGCGTAGTGCGAAGAGCAGTTGAAGCGAGGGGTATTAGATATTTAGTCCATTTTACCCGGTTCGAGAATTTACAATCTATCTTAGTAAGTGGGTTAAAGCCTCGGAGTGTTCTTGAATTAGAGCAATCGCCTACCATTTATAATGACGCGTTTAGAGGCGATGACAGAAAGTGGGCGAATTGCCTGTCTATAGATCACCCAAATTACAAAATGTTTTATTCACTAAGAATGAATACAGTGAACCAACATTGGGTTGTTGTAGTATTTAAACCTTCAATACTTTGGGAGTTAGACTGCCTCTTTACTACAGAAAACGCCGCAACCAATGCCATGTCCTCTAAGAGCGATGAAGAGCTGAGTGGTGTACAGGCATTTGAGTCGATGTTTCTTGAAGTGGAAGGTAAGGCATCGAGAAGTACAGTTGGTCTTCACCCTTATGAACCAACCAATCCGCAAGCTGAGGTTCTTGTCTCTAATACTATACCACCAAGCTACGTACTAGGAGTAGCTACTCAATCATCGTCGCTTGCTGAGTTGATTAGCCGCAATCATTCTGGTTTTATGGCTGAAGTGTTTCACCCTTTCTTCAGTGGGCGACGCGACTATGGTAACTGGAATGGCTAGCAGACCCTTTTTTATCCCCGCAAAAGAAGCGCGCCCAGGTGTTCATGAAAAGAGCATTGGCTTTAAGTGGTATCCGGGAATGGCGGCCTCCCAAAAAAAGAAGTCTATCGCGTCCCTTCACCAAGAAATAAAATCACACGGGTATAAAAATATTCTAGAAATCTCAAGCAAGTCTGAGGATAAGCTGGGAGTAGCATTGTCAGCATTCAACCTCACCTTCACAACAAAGAAGTACGCAAAGAGTTTTACTGTAGAGAGCGCATTTCAAGGAAGTAAAGTTTTCTCTGGCGGCGGTCCATTTAAAGACCTCTTTTCTGTCTCTCCACTGGAAGCCAAACGTGACTTGCGATTACGGGAGTCAGGCGATTTATTAAGGTTTGAGTTTTTCGGAGAGTCTTTTTCAAATAAGCCTCGCACTTTTTTTTATGACTGGTTGTATATTAACGCGTTACGTCAGCATCAGGAATATGTAAATCAGATATTATCTTACGATGGGTTTACCGATATTGAATTTAACCCTAAAAAGTCAATTAACTGCCAAGCCCATTCGGTCGCGCTCTTCGTGAGCTTACATGCGAACGGACTCCTTGATACTGCTATGTCAAGCCAGGAGCTTTTTTTAGCAACATTAGAAGCCCATTACAAATCACAAACTAGAAACGTTCTGGTCCAGTCAAGCTTAATGTAAATAATATGCCTAAACGCGCTGGCAGAGCATCACCTATCTCTAATTTTTCTGGCAATTTAGTCAAGAGCGATGCTTACAGCTAAGTTATCCGCAAGTTCATTGCCGTAGATACCGCTATGGCCTCGAACCCACTTGACGACAACCGTAGGCTTCGCTTGCTTCAGCTTGTCGATACGTTGCCATAGGTCTTGATTGGCTACAGGCTTCTTACTGGCAGTCTTCCAGCCCTTCAGCTTCCACCCTTTAAGCCATTCGTTGTAGCCCTTAGCAATCATGTCATTGTCTGTGTGGATAACGTCTTTAGGCTCTGCCATTTCGAGAGCCTTGATGACTGCTAGCATTTCACAACGAACATTAGTGGTTGTCTCTTTGCCTTCTACTGGCTCAACTCGTGCTTTGTAGGTCTCCAAGATTTCCTCTTGGTCGTTCAACACGACAACGCCTAAGCCACCGTGTTTACATCCGTTCTGGTTATTAGGCGCTGCACCGTCAGTAAAGATAAGTCGTGGTGTTAGTGTACTCATATCCTAATTCCTCCAATTAATGGGTTAACTGTTTAGCTAGGGCTTGTTCAACCTTGGCTAGTTCTGCTTTGTGGTCGTCAAGACGTTTCAGGCTTACCTCTGCTGAACTGATTTGACGTTTCATTTCGAGCGAGTGCCTCTCAATCTCACGCTCAAAGTAAGCTTCTACCTCACTAACTTGCCGTTGTCGTTCAGACTCATTTAGCCCGTCCTTGCGATTTATCTCAGCAATCTGCTTGTTTCGCTCTCGCTCCATGCTTAAAGCGAAATCAGCTTTAGACTGGTTACAGTGCTCAATGGTGTCGTTGTACTGAGTAGCGTTAGCTTTGTTGATTGAATCAAGTAACTCAGCACGACGATTAATAAGCTGGTCTACAGTCAGTTCAGGCACAATGTGTTGAGGACGTTTAGCGTCTTCAGGCAACACTAAGCCATCCGTGATAGTGCCCCAGATGTCGTCTAGTTTCTCTTGGCGTTCCTTGACGTTCAGGAACACAAGAGTCCAGTAGTTAGCCTCAGCCATATCTCTAAAGTCAGCCTTAGCGGTGTTGAAGTTGTCTCGAAGTTGTTTCGCCTTGGCTTCAGCTTCTCGACGTTCAATAGCTTCTTGTGTGTATTTAATGCGGTAGTCGTCGAACTTAATGCGACCTTGTGCTTCGCTGTTATACAAGTGACTCAGTAAGTCTTGGCAGATAGCCTCGGTAGCGTTTAGACGGTCTTGAAGTTCTTTGATGATGTCAGATTGTTTTCTCATACCTTTTATTCTCCTTAGCTGTTAGTGGTGTGATAGTTGTTTGGTGATACATTCATTGATAATTGTCGATGCACCGACTTTACGTGAGCGCTTAGCTTGTCTCTCTGTTTGCTCTCGTTGAATTAGCATTAGGTTAAGAGGCGTAAGGTTCACGCGCATCTGTGGGTTGTTCAGTGTCTTGAAGTTTTTCATTTAGTTCTCCTTATGGACTTTTTGCTACAAAACAGGGTCTTACGGATGGACGCCTGTAACTAACTGATGGGCTTTTTCGAAAATAAACTCATCAATAAGAAGGCTCTCAAAGGTGACATTGAGCCAACCTAAAGCCTTCTGATTGATGTGCTTGATAAACAGTAAGGGGATGCCTAGGACAAGTGCTGGAGGTAGAGCACAAGTCCATAGGCTTAGAAGGATATGAGTAAACAAATCAAGTTAGACCATACACACATGAATCAATACACATGAGTAAGGGATGACTACGGGTGTCTTAAAGACTTGCCTCTAGTCCATTAACTGATTGGATTAATTATTGGTATATCCAGTAACGGACTGTCTTTAAGACTAACTAAAAGATACTGGTGTTGGTCTTAGATTTGATGACTTAGAGTTGCCCCCCTTACCCCCCCACGTTATGTAGGTAGATAAGGGTGGAAACAATCATCTGTGAACCAGTATCTGTTAGCTTTGTGTTGGTCTTGAGTTTGATTGACTGGTCACTTGCCCCTGAGCCGTAGCTCACCACCGTGAAGTTAGTGACCGAGTGTTTGTCTTCACGATGTCCTCTGGAATGTTGATTTCTCTCTGTCCGTAAGTCAGGGAGTCATTAACTGAACTTTTTCTTCCATAGGTTAGGGAGTCGTGTATCCCTTGATTTTACTAGTTTGAGAGAACATTAGGTAACGCTAATAAGTCTGAAGGGATTTTATGGTCATTAGGTCTAACCAACGAATAAGCGATAAGTGCGGACACATAGTCTCACTACAGATCGACAGCGGCTCTCTACGGGCTTTTCTAGGCGTAACTAATACGATTGCATAGGGTGAAACAACTCGATCTGAGAAGGCTTTACAGAGCCTCAAACAGTCAAGAGTGAGACTCCGTTGTGATAGTGCTGAAGATGTCTTGTAGAGTAGTGGCAGACCACATGAACTATAAGTTTCAGTGATCGAACTAGCTAGGTTAATTACTCTGGTTTATGAACTCACTGATTATCTTATGCACCGCTCCCTTACTACAGCTTAATTCTTCAGCAATCTTAGCCATGCTCAAGCCTTCCTCTCGTAGCTGGTGGACTCTCTCACGGTCTACAGACTTCTTACGCCCAAACTTAACGCCTTTCTCTTGCGCCTTAGCGATGCCTTCCATCTGTCTTTCGTAGCGTAGAGACAACTCGAACTCCGCTACAGCAGCAATCATGTGGAACATTAGCTTGCCGTGTGGTGTTGTCGTGTCGATGCCTTGGTCAATCACTATGAGACCTACGCCTTTATCATCGAGTAACTTTGAGATGTTCGCTAGGTCAGCCACAGAACGACCTAAACGGTCTAACTTGGTCACAACAATAGCTTCGCCCTCACGCACGTAATCAAGCATCTTCTCTAGCTCTGGGCGGTCTGCTGTCTTACCTGAGCGCTTCTCTTGGTAAATCTTAGCGCAGCCTTTCGCCTTCAATGCGTCAAGCTGTACGTCTAGCTTCTGGCCTGTGGTAGATACTCGTGCGTAACCGATAAGTTGACCTGTCATGATAAATCCATCCTGTTCAATAAAGTCTAAAGGTTAAGTGACCAACAAGATAATGAACGGTAAGTGAACGGTCAATGGGTAAGTTCAAAAAAGTTTACCTTTGTGGACGATTAGGATGTCTGATATTTCCAGCCTCGTAGTCAGTCCAGAAATTTCCAGAGTAATAACATAGAGCCACCAGCATAGCCTGTGCGTTGTCTTCGTGTTTGGTCAATATGAATGTTGCGACTACGAGCTTGAAGATTGTCTTGGCGGTGTTCCTGTGGTGCTTAGAGGCACCCTGCGGGGGAGGGAGTTGAGTCTCACCGCTTGAAATGTGCTTTCAAATTTTGCTAAAAAATTAGTTTGGACTTCCGCTTTTGCCTGTCGCGTCTTGAATTTGTGACTCTATCGCTTTTTTCTTATCGTCATTGAAGCTCTCATTAATAGTATCATCTGCGTTTTTTGAAAATGTTTTATGTACTGCGCTCATTAATTTGAATTTACCCTTCTTCATGTCGAGGACAGTTTCTTTGACCTCATTATACTCTATGAGCAACTGCTCTTTTCTTTCGGGCGAGATGTGCTCGTCTTCAAGCTGACTTTTTATTTCGTCAATAGCGTCTTTTGATGATGACTGTGAATAACGCGAGGTAACGCTCATTCCGCCAAAACTTATAAGAAGGTTGATTAAGTACGACAAAATGAATACTAAGGCCGGGACAGACCAAACGACTAAATTTCTCAACGGTTCGTCTAGCTCAAGCGCAAAATCTAACCCGATTGCCCCCAAGATTGCTGAAACTGAATTAGCTAAAGTAGTTTTTTGCTTCAACTTTCTTTTCCATTTTCGCGCTTTGCTCTTATATAAGCGCTTGTAATTTCTAAGAAAAAATCCTTATTTTCTGAGACTTTAATCTTTTTGGACTTTTTTATTCTTCCGTCTTTATCTTGGTATTCTATTTGTACATAGTGTGGCGGTGTGAATTTATACAAAAGATAAAGGGTAAGCGCCTTCGCGGACCAAAAGATAATGGGAGAGCATGCTACTATAAGTAACAATGTTCTTAGGCCTTCACCCATGCTCTCCTCCCTTTTCTGTATCTAATCAAATTTTATTCAGAGTCGTATACTTTAACAATAGCGTAGCTTTTTTCCAGTGTTATTGTATTTTCCATCTCATCAATATCTACAGTATATGAGTTAGAAAAAATATTGGGCTCTCCTCCTCTGCGAACATTCGATAGAAAATCCACATCTCCCATGCGAATGGTCATAGGCTCACCGTCAAAATCAATTCGCCAAGCGGTATCTTTGTCTTTGTGAACGGAGAGAAAGGTCACGACCTTTTCCTCTATTTTTTTAGTGTCATTAATGTCAATTACAGTAATGTTCTTTTGACGATAAAACTTTTCGTCATCTTCGGTGATTGACATATAGCTCGTTCGGTCCTTTTTATCAGCTTCTGTAGACTGAGCTTCAAAAATTTCAATACCATTTCTTCGTAAGGGTTTACTAATTATCTTGCTTAAAGCGCCTCGGATTGATGTAGATGCCAAGAGAGGTCTCATGTAGCTAGGCGTCACTTCTACATCATCATCTTCTGTCACTATCCTACAGTCACCATCTTCTGTAAGAGTGATTTTCTTTATCTTCCTACCTTTTAGCCACTTAATGTAGCCAAGCAAGGAGCCAGTGGCAGCAGGTAATCCTAACCCTATTATTTTAAGTAGTTCTATATTTTCTAATAGAACCTGTTCGATAGTAAAAAGGAATTCAAATGAGCCCTCGTCAAATCCGCCACGAATCTGTAAATTAAGACCCTCGTCCTTGCCGCCTAACTCTTCATACACTTCACGTATAAGACTTTCTATACCGTTTAAAGATTCCGCGACAAGTTTTAAGTCCATTGAGTGGTTTGACAAGTCTTCCCCGTCATACCTGATTATTACTTCTTCCATAGTTTTCCCAATCGAGTCTTTAATATTTGGGCGTTATAGTGACATAGGAAGTTATAAAAATCATGCGGTTATGTTAAATAAAATTAGCTTTATCTATGGCGCCTTTTAGTTTTCTTAACTCATATCCTTTCGAGTAGTAACCATAAGACATAGTTTTGCCTCGCTCATGACCAACTATCTGAGCAGTTATGTTCTCCTCAATGCCTGCTCGTTCCATCGCAGTAATGTACATATGCCTGAACGAGTGGAAGCCTTTGAGCTTGTTGTCAGTCACATGTTTTACCTTGTAATTTGAAAACGTTCGGCTAGCTGTCTTGCTTCCAATACCAATAACAAAGTCGTCATCTTCCTTGTTCTCGACATGAGCTAGTAGTCTCTCACCTATTGCATCGGGCAAAGGTACAGTGCGTGTTGCTGCTTTCGTTTTGCCTTTCTCAATGTTTATCGCAATGATTCCGTCATCGACAACAACGTGCTTCTTCTTTAAGTTGCATAGTTCGCTGATGCGACAGCCTGAGTAAATACCTAAGTCTACTAGCAAGCTGTAAACAGGCTTCTCCCAAGAGTGGCTTCGTATCTTAGCGACTTCTTCCTTCGTAAACGGTTCACGTTTTTCAGTTTGGTGTTCTTCGGCTGACGAGTACTTGTGACCAGTAAACGGATTAACACCAGATACTTCCTCCATAGTCTCAGCGAAATCCCATACCACTTTGAGTCTACTTATCTTGGCTTGTACTGTTGCTTTCTTGTAGGTCTTCTCAAGGTGCTTAATGTACTGATACACCATCTTTTTCGATATGTCTTCAACAGCAATATCACCTTGGTCAATCCAATCGAAGGTCTTAAAACAATATTTGTTGAAGTCCTTAACGGCTGTTTCAACTTTCTGGATAGTGTCCTCAGTTTTTCCTTTGCCCCAATCGTCTTGCCACATCTTCAGTGCTTCAGACATACGAAGCTTGTATTTGGTGCTGAAGTCTTTAGCGCCAGTTACCGTCATGTAGGCTTCTAGCTCTACCTTTCGACCTTGTGATTCAAGCTTTTCTGGATAGATACCCAAATCCCATTCTTCAGGGTAGTTCTTTTGGTCACGCCTCATTTCTCGAACTATTTCTCTGAATTGAGCACTTTCTGTGTTTGTAGAGCAACGGAGTGCTTTAGACTCTAACTCTCCATTGAGAATGTCACGCTTACGTCTAGCCTGCCGTATGTCAGCAGTATCAAGGCTAACTTGAATGAATGATTGATTAGGGTATTGGTTAGTTAGATGCTTAGGGATTCTGCGTTGATACCACCAGATATTCCCACGTAACTTTAGGTGCTTTGTGTCTGTCTTCTTGCTCATATCATTGCGTAATGTAGCCAACAATGTAGACAGTATTGTTTCCATAACTAACTGAAAGTCAATAGGAATAAGGTCTGCGTGATAGTTTGCTCGGCATGATGTAATCATCCCCCAAGCTTAACGCTTAAAAGAAAGGTGCTGCTCATAGAGCAGCGCCTTTTTTGTTTGTGTGACAAACCTAGAGCGTAACAGGCTATGCGCCCTGTTTTTCTGCAATATACTCGTCCACCAATTCTTCAAGAATGGCAAGTGGCACCGCACCGTTTTTAAGCACCACGTCATGGAAATCGCGTAAGTCGAACTTATCGCCTAATTCTTGTTTCGCTTTCTCACGAATTTCTAAAATCTTAATCATGCCCACTTTGTAAGAGGTGGCCTGACCCGGCATAACAATATAGCGCTCAATTTCAGATGTAACGTCGCTAAGCGCCATACCTGTGTTGCGTACCATATAGTCAATTGCCTCTTCACGGGTCCAACGTTTATCGTGAATACCCGTATCTACCACTAAGCGTACTGCTCTGAATAGTTCAGCTTGAAGGCGCCCCAAGTTATCTAGAGGTTTATCTTGAAAGCCCATCTCCCATGCTAAGTATTCTGAATATAAAGCCCAGCCCTCGGTGTAGGCAGTAAAAGGCGACATTTTGCGAATAAAGGGCATGCCTTCCAGTTCCATCGCCAAGGCTACCTGGAAATGATGGCCCGGAATGCCTTCGTGATAGGCCAATGTACGCATACTGTACTTAGGTGTTGCTTTAATATCATACAAGTTGGCATAAAATCGTCCCGGACGAGAGCCATCAATAGCGGGTTGCTGGTAGTAGGCGCCAGGTGCAGTTTTCTCTTTAAACTCCGGAATACGTACCACTTCCATGCCGGCCTCAGGGCGAATTCTAAATACATCACTTATTCCTGCATCAATCTCATCGAGTATGGTTTGGTAATCTTTTAGAATTTGCTCGCGGCCTTCATCACTGTCTTCGTAATAGTGAGAAGGATCGGCGGCTAACGCGTCCATCGCGCTAGAGAAGCCCTGGGTTACGTCGTAGCCTTCACCAGCAAGAATAGTCAACATTTCGCCCTGAATTCTTGCTACCTCTTTTAAGCCTAGGTTGTGAATTTCATCGGCAGTCATGTCGGTGGTAGTGAAAAAACGCAGCGCATTGGCGTACACTTTGTCGCCGTCAGGTAAATGCCAGTAGCCGTGGTCATTGCCAGCTTTGGCTTGAAGCGTGGTGAAGTAATCTATAAATATCTGGTAGGCGCGGTCAACGTCATCACCTATGACTGTTTGAGCTTCAGCTAAAAATGCGTCTTGCTGTTCCGCAGAGATTTCTTCAGCCTTAGACATCTTTTCTTTCAGTGAGCTGTAAAGAATATTCTCTTCTATTGGCGAAGATATAAAGCCATTCATTTCGTCTAGTACGCGGTCTATCACGAAGCGCGGAGGGATAATGCCTTTTTCTTCACGAAGCTTAAGCCCTTCAAGTACTTGCGCGAATTTCTCGTCTACGGCACGCAAACGGCTTAAGTAGTTTTCTACGTCGGTGGCATCATTAATTTGATGCTGACCTTCCATAAAGCTTGGAAACCCGTTTTGTACACCGAAAAGCTGGTTTACTGGGTAGCTGTGATACTGAAATGGCTCGTTACTAATGAGATAATCAAGCAAGTACAGCGTGATTTCTTTTGAAAGCTGCTCATCGTCGTTTAAATCTTCGTCGTCATACGCTAAAACTTTTTCTCGTATATCATGAGCTTTTACAAACAAGGCTTCATTTTTTTCTTGGCTAACGTCATCAAGCTCGGCGTTGTGGCCTTTAATGCCCATTGATTCTAAAAAACCGAGAGAGGTTAAGGTTTCAGGACTATCAAAAGCTACTTTCACCATTTCTCGGTTAAGTAGGTTATTAAAGTAAAAAGGTTTATCCGCATACCACTCGTGCGCAGCAAAAGTACCGCCTGCCAATACAATTACCAGTAAACCAGTACCAATCCATTTAAAAAATCGTTTCATCGTTATTATTGTCCGAATTTCATCCAACGTTTACGTTAACGGAAAAACTTAATAAAAGTAAATGGTAATTATGAACCCGGTTTAAAAAGAAAGGCGCTGCTCATAGAGCAGCGCCTTTTTTGTTTGTGCTAACTCTTTTGGGAGTTAGTTTAACGGAGGAATGTCATCGGCATTTTGGTTAATTTTACCTACGCCCGAGTAGTTGATAACTCGCTGCTTAACCACGTCGGCATCATCTAGTACGTAGTCGTACGGCACTTCGTAGCTGGATGTTGGCGTGGCATCAGGTCCTGCTACAACGTCACCATCAGCTGGCGTTGTCCAGGTTACGCCTTCGCCAAACAGGTTGCCTGACGTGTTCCAATATCCAATAACGTCTGAGTAGAAAGAAACAATTGGGTTTTGCGTGTTCTCAAACACATTGTTTTCTACCTGTAGCTCTGCACCAATTCTTGAATTGATTGCCGTAGAGGATATCTGATTGTAATAGTTGTTATACAAGTGACCGTGACCGTAGCGGAATAACGGTAAACGTGACTCGATATTCTCAAAGCGGTTGTGGTGGAAGGTAATTAAACGCTCGGTATTATCACTGTCTACATCATTCTCAGTGTGGCCGTGTAACGAGGCTTTCCAATGATCATGAAGGTAGTTGTAAGAGATAGTGATGTTTTTCGCGCCGCGTTTACTATCTACTAACCCGTCGTAGAAATCCTTGTCCACAGACAATGTGCTGTAAAGCTCATTGTGGTCAATCCAAATGTTGCTGGTGGTAGAGCCGTCGTTATCACCTTCAATAGAGATAGCGTCTTTACCATCAGTAAGCACGTGGTGGATTTTCAGGTTTTGAATAATCACGTTATTTGCACGTCGAATTAAGATGCCAATACCGTCAAATTCGCCCCTGTCTGCAACCCCGATAATTGACACATCGTTCATGTCTTTTATTTCAATCGGTGAGCCCGTACCGCCATTGTTTGCGTCGGTAATGGTGCCATCTACATAAACCGTTACTGGGGTGTTGCTGTTCGCTGCGCTATCTAACGCCGCCTGCAGATCAGCACCGTTATCTACGGTGACTACCGTACCGCCAGCGCCGCCGGTTAATGCATAGTTGTATTGCGCAAAACCGTACGCATCAAGCGTTGGAGCAGGTGCTACATTCGGCAAGTTAGGCTCGCTTGGCACCCAGCCTTCGCCGTTATTAAAGTGAGAGAATATCGCCGTTCTGCTGGTAAGTTCAGTCATTTCGCTGTCGGTAAGAATGTGGGCAAACTGACGGCTTGAAAGATCAAGCGGGTTACCCTGCATGTCCATGCTGCCGTATTCACGCCATCCAGCTGCTGCGGTTGCAGGGCTAGGGTTTGGTGCAGGTTGGTCGCGTACTCCTTCGCCCGCCCAGCCGATAGTGGCAATGTGGGTGTCGAAACGGTTATTAATAAGTGTGATATTGTCGAAGTAGCTCGCGCTGCCGCCACTTCTTGCAATATACGTAGAGTCGTCAAGTACACCGTTACCAATAGGGCCTGTGCCATTGGTGAAGCTGCTGTTTAAGAAGATAAACCCTTTATAAGAAATATCAGGTACGCGAGCTTGTAGAATGTAGCCGCCCGCTGTGTCTTCGTCAGGGTTACCATTTTTAGAGTCGCCAATGGTGCGAATTTCGCTGTTTTCAAACAGTGCGGTATTTACGTAACCCCAAATGAAATCAACGTTGCCGGCAATCAATGAGTTGTAGAACCAACTAAAGCCTTTTAACAGCAGCGTATCTTGTTCACTCACAAAGTTCATATCAACGGCAGTTAGACGACCTGAATCACTGTTAAAGTAAATCGTCTCAGCTTGGTTAGAGTAGTCGTTGCTTCTGATGTGTGAGTTTTTCAAAGTGAAGTTCGTTAGCGTCAGGTTATCTACGCCTTCCACTAAAAATACGCTTCTTCCGCCTGATGGCGTGCCCGCCGCAGGTGCTTCGCTCTTGCCGCTACCGCTGTTAAAGCTTTCAAAGTTATCGTAGTACACCACGGTATTGTCTCGGCTCTCGCCTTGAAGCGTGACATTGTTGTTACCGCGAAGGAACAGCATTTCCTGATACTCGCCGTCACGAATCGTAATGCGAGATGGCGTATCGCTGCTTACGTTTTGCATCACGTAATTAAGCGCACCTTGCACCGTGCGGAAATCCGCTTCGCCGTCATCATCTACGGTAACATTCGCGCCAGAAGGTGCAGCGGCTCTTGTTGCAAAGCGCCAGTTCGCACTCTTGCCAATACCACTAAAGCTTTCACCATTTAGCGTTGCGCCGGTTACCGCACCATCGCTAATGGCCACGTAATATGACTGACCATATTGAAGGGCATTTGTATGAGGCTTAATCACTAATTTGTTGCCTACAACTGATGCTGGGCGGTAAGCCACTTTGCGCTGTCTGTCTTGGCCTTCAAAGCCAATAAAGTCTTCATCAGCTGCAATATTAATAACGTCTACCAGGGTGTCGTCTGTCGCATTGTAAATGCGTACTTCACCGCTACTTCCTAAGGTGGGTTCGCTGTCGAAGGTTAACGAGAGTAGGGTATCGGGATACGCATTGTTATTGCCCGAATACGGTGTGGTATCCGGGAATAAGTCGCCATAGGTGGCGGTAGGCATTGTGAAGCCTTCGCCAACATTAACGGCAATGTGTTTGCTTAACGTAGGGTCAGAGCCAGAAGTAAAAGTTACCATTGCGCTGCCGGCAGCGCGAGGGGTAATGGTAACTTGTGGACCTTGCTGCTCTACGCTGACCACACTCGCATCACTGCTGGTTACGGTAAACGTGTCTTCAGTTATACCGTCGTTTTGTACTGCGGTAACGTAAACGAATAACGGATCGCTACTGGTGGTGGTCTCCCACTCTGTTTCTTTGAAATCCAGAGTAAGTTGAACTGGTTTAACAGCGGGGTCACCTACTTTTAAATCGTCCAGCTCGAACGAACGGTTATTAGTGAAGAGGCCAATCAGTCCCGCTGCGCTATAGGTTGTATCTTCTGCAGTACCCATGTTCTCGCCGTCTAAATAAACGGTGAGTTTCTCGTTTTCCATTTCAAAACGTACGCGATACCACGTGCCGTCTGTACCGTCTTTTTCACCCAGTACAATAGGTGACTTAGCTTGGACAGGGCGAGAAATACTACCTTCGGTACTTACCGCTACTTCCACTTGTGTACTGCTTGATGAGTTTTGTACATTCAAACCACCGCCGTACCAGTTTCCAGCGCTATCATAACGACCTAGAAGGAAGATCTGTTTGTTTCGCGTGGTGCTGTTTTGTCTTGGACGAATGCGCGCTTCAACAAAGTAATTTCCATTTTCTGGAAGGTTGCTTAGCGCCGACTCTTTAACCAAGAAAATTTCGCCACCTTCACCGCCAGCGGTGTAGCGCATCACTTTGTTGCCGTCATCTTCTACAACATCAAACGTGCCTTGTGGGCCGTTTGAGCCTGCGTCGTCTGAAATAAGCGTGAAGTTATCTAAAGAGCCCGATGCAAAGTCGTCACAGAAGTAAAGCTGTGGTTCATTTTCACAGCTAAACTTGCTGTCATCTGGCGCTTCACCCACATACGATATAACAAAGTTATCGATAACCACTTTGCCGCCACTTTCAGTACGAAGCTGTAGGAACGAGGTGGGTGTACCAATAAATCCATCGATAGTTAGGCGTTGTCCTGGCACAAGGTTATTAACCAGCTCGCTGTAGAATTTAGAGTCGCCACCATGTATCGATTTGCTGCTACTGCTGGTGTTGTTATCTACATATATCTGGAAGTTATTGTCGCCTTCACTGTCTTCAACGGCAATGATATCCATACTAATGGTATATTCACGGCTTAAATCTAATATACCTGTGGTTACAGTGTCATCAGCGGTTGTGTCTGTATCAGGGGTACTGTTGCCCATGGTAAAGCGTGCACTGTCGATGGCTAGTTGGCCTTCGGAAATCACTAAACCTGAGCCGCCGCCCGTTACGCTATAAAACGGTGTCGCACCACCATCGGTCGACTTGTATTCAGGGCTGAAGAAGGTGTCAGCGTCTGTTTCAAACGTCTCCTCTAACAGGGTGTTTTCATCAATATATTCAATGCGAATATTGTCGATGACCACAATAGAGCCACTTTCCGTTCTAAATTGAAGGTACGAGTTAGGCGTTGCTATCTGTCCTTCTACTGTCATGGTGGTTCCCGGTACTAAATCGAGCACAGGCTCATTAAAGAAACGAGAATCTGAACCTAGGTGTGAGTTGGCGCTGCCAGAAGTATTGTTATCCACGTAAATCTGGAATTTGTTGTCGCCTTCGGAATCTTCAGCAGAAATGACATCAAAGATAACATTGTAAGGACGGCTCAAATCCAGTGCACCGGTTGATGATGTATCGTCAGACGAGCTTTGGGTATCAGGTTCAGTATTACCAAGGGTAAAGCGTCCGCCGTCAAGCTGAATACCAGTGTCAATTTGCGTTACCGAGCCACCGGTAATGGTAAACATGGCGACTTGCTCACCCGCTGCATTTTCAATCGCGGCAAAGTTTGTCGAGAAAATATCCTCGCTTTCGCCTGCAAAGGTATAGGAAAGCGGTAGCGGTACACTTGGAATAACTTCGGGCTCTTCAGGTTCGGTAGGCTCAGGCTCAACCGGAGGCACTGGGTCAACTGCGTCAGCTACCGTTTCAATTTTTAAGTTATCGATAGTGATAGTGGCACTCGAATCTGTGCGCAATTGGAAGAAACTATTGGTTACCGAGCTGTCGAGAATTTTCGCGTCAGGTGCACTAGGATCGCCGCCACCAATATCGTCACCTGGCTCATAGGTATAGGTAAATCGCGTGCCGGGTACCATTGTGCCGTCCGCTAACCCTTCGCTTACAAACTTAGAAGCAGCACCGTGTACAGAGTTATCTTGACCTGTGGTGTTGTTATCTACATAAAGACTGAACGTACCGCCGCCATTGTGAGAAATAACGTCGAAGCTAATGGTAAAACCTTCGCTAAGGTTATAAATACCCATGCCTACCGTATCTGATGCCGACGTATTGGCTCCTGGGTTGGCTGCAGCATTACCTATGCTGAATCGATCGCCTTCAAGGGTAAGTTGACCTGTGGTGGCGTCGACTAGTGGGCTGCCACCTGTTACATAATAAAGCGCGCCAGCATCTGGCTCTTCACTTAAACGCTTGTACGACGATGAGAAAAACGTATCGGTGTCGGTATCGAAATTCTCTTCAAGCGCTGCCTGGATAGAATTCGCTGCTTCCTCTAACTTTGCCAGTTCAACATCTGCTTGTTCTTGGGTAAATGCAAACAAGTAGTTTTGCGGGTCTTCGGTGGCAAGGCAATTTTCAACATGCAGCACTAGCGGCATAGACTGAGCGTTATCTGGGGATATCACGCACAGGCTGTATACCTCGTTAACCGTGTTGAAAGCACGGGAAATAAGATACTCAGTTTGCTCACCGTAGCTAAGGGCGATAACTTTTCGTCCAAAAGAGAATTCATAGTTACCCGTTGTGCTTTCCTCACCGTGCACTCTTACGAATGTACCTGACAAATTCGTTTCGTCGTCTGGCGTAAAGGTGTAAGTGGCTTGCGATACATTTCTGCCTTCCAGTGTTGGTGCGTAAATGTCGCCTGTGAAGCGGGTTACATCAAAGGTGTTAGGGAAGAGCGTGCCTAATTCGGCTTCAAGGTAATTTACGAAATGGCTGATAGCCTGTGCTTTATCCACAAGCGTAGCACTGGCTCCGCCAGCAGAACCAAGCCACACCTCTACATCGGCTGCAAAATCTGCATCAGATTGATTAAAGAAGTCTTCAATGGTTTGCCCTTCGTCTAGCGTAGCTACCGCCACGTCGCCAGCACTGGCGCTTAGCGATATACCGTTACTTGGGTCGCCATCGGTATCGAGGGATTGTAAAAGTCGAAGCGTGTTTACGACCGACTGGTTAAAAGGGTTGTCAGTTGCGAACAGGTCAAGAGGAGAAATAACGCTTGATGCCGGTGTTTCTGGAAACGTCAGCTGGCCAATGCTGAAAGCGAGCTGCTCGCCTCTGAAGTAAGAGTACTCACCCTGCGCATTGGTAGTGCCGTTTTCCACAGAAGCAGAGGAATAATTGATTCCTTCAACGGGGCTATCAACAAATACGCCAGTCAGTGCTGGGTCGGGGGGGAGGGTTACATTGGTAGAGCTTTTCTCGCCACAGGCGGCAACGAGAATAACGCCGCCCATAAGGGCAGCAATTTTCGTGAGTTTCATGGTACTCAATCTCCATATTTTACTGGGCGTACTACCGCACTACATGTCCGCTCCAGCTTTATTATGTGGAAAAGGCCGGGTTTCCCCGGCGCAGACAATTAGTAGAACTTAATGTTTACACCCAGCTGGTAGCTGCGACCGTATTCTTCTTTTTGGTACAGAATGTTGCCGCCGCTTAACGCGTTACCTTGGAAGTAGCGAAGGTCAGACTCCTCGGTAAGGTTGATGGCGTCAAAGTACAATTGTGCGTACTCGGTAATGTCGTACTGAAGTTTAAAGTCTAAGCTTTTAACCGAATCTTGATATTGGTCGCCCCAAATCTTGCAGCCTTTCGGGTCGTTAAGAGCGGCAGTAATTGGGCATGAGCCAATTTGTTCAAGAACTTCAGAACGCACGTTACCAATTAAGCGAGCAGAGAACGTTTCGCTCTCCCAACCAAATACAAGGTTGAAGGTGGTATCAGCTTGGTCGGGCAGTGCTACCTTGCCTTGACGAATACTGCTATCCAGCGTGGCTTCACTATCTAGGATGGTGGCATTACTTTGAATGAATAGACCATTTTCAAAGTACTGGTTGTAGCTAAGCTCTAACCCGACAACCGAGGCTTTGTTGCCGTTAACGGTAATGTTTATCTCGTTAAGGTATAAGTCTTGCGGAATAACAAACTCAGTCACCTGGTTTACCGGAAGCGTTAGCGGCAGGTCATTAAGCGCCATGCCAATTCCGTTTACATCTACGATAAAGTTGTCTATGTCTTTATAGAAAACTGCCGCTTCCATAAAGAGGTTTTCGCTTGGATACCAGCCAATTGACGCATCGTAGTTAATAGACGTCATTGCAACAAGGTTAGGGTTACCCACATCTAGTGCATTATCAGAACCCAACACATACTGGCTTAACTGTTGAAGCGATGCGCCACCTTGACTGTCATCACAATCGTCAGAACCCGGAGGACAAAGCTCAATATCGCTGTCAAACACAGCAAATGCACGGGCTTGTTTAAACGACGGGCGAGTAAAACTCGTCCATGCTGCGGCACGCACTAAGAAGTTTTCACTCGGTTCCCATTTAATGTGTGCACTAGGGAAAAACTCACTGTACTTAATCGATGCTTCTGGAAGAGGGATAGCAATATCCAATGCACCAGCCCCTGCGCCATTAAACTCAAAGTCATCGTTTTCTAAAGACAAAAAGCCGGTAGAAGAGAACTCGGTTTGTGTCCAGCGAACGCCGGTTGTTAGTGTGGCATCTGCGCCTAATGGCAACTCTGCCATTGCGTATACAGCCTGCGTATCTTCGGTAATGCTGTAGTCGCCCTTAGTGCTTTCTATCGACACTTCGCCATTTGTGGCAGGCTCAACCGTTTGACGAGTGGCATCAACAATTTGGTCGACAACTGCGCGGCTTTCAAACGGCAGCTGGAATGCGCTATTTGAAGGTATTTGGGTGTCATAGTCGGCAAGGGTAGAATTCACTGCGGCAATACATGCATCGTCGCTACAGTCGCCGGCAGAAGGGTCGAAACTCCACCGGTCCTTGTCACGCACGTGATCGCGCTCGCTCACCTGCACACCAAATTTAATGGTGTTTAACCAGTCATTAAAAATGTCGGTTCGCAAGTTAAGGTTCACTGTCTTAATTTCATCAATTCGCGTTCCGCCTTCTAAAAACAGGTTATCGAATTGATAATTTGAAAGGTCAGAACCATCGCCACTACCCGACGTTCCAAAAATACTGTTTTCCGGGTCGTAGGTTAGACCTGCGATTTCAGCAGCTTCCTGTGGGCTTAAAATGCGGGCGTTAATGTTGTCGCGACCGCCTTGACCATAAACAATCAGGTCTCGTTCACGGAATTGAACGCGGCGGTCACCAGTGGAGTCTTCTTCAGAGCGAGATTGAGCGTATTCGTAGTCAAACACGAAGCGTTCAGCAATACGGTTTTCTCCCCCTAAGCTGAACGTGATGGTTTTGTTCTTACTTTCTTGTAGGAAATGCTGGTGGAATACGTCTATATCGCTAAGAATAAACTCCTTCGTAGCGCCGTTTACGTATACAATTTCATCGTTTCCGACAGAGCCAGCATCTTGAAAATCGTAAAATTCTCGCTGTGCGCGATCATCATCTTCAAACTGAGTGAACGTGCCTTTGGCATAATAGTAGGCGTCTGCAGAGGGCTTGTATTCAAGGTTTAGTGCTGCTGCTTGACGAGTTCTTCCTGCAATTTCGCGACGAACTTCTAACTGAGAAGGCGCAAGAATTTCGTCACCCTGGGCAATTTCTTCTTCTGTTTTACCCAAGTCGGCGGTATAAAACTTCATTTCGTTGGTGCTGTGGTGGCGCGTTTCGTCTATCTGGGTTTTGCGGTCTTCGTGAGAGATGGCAAAGCCAATACCAAAGGTGTTGTCGAGGAAAAACTGGGTGCCGTCTAAGCTAAATTTCGGAGAGTGCTTTTCGCGCGCTTCTGAGTATGCGTCTTGAACACGCATTTTTAATGTATTTTTGCCGCGATCGAAAGCTGAAATTGCTTTAACGTTGACTGTACCGCCAATGGAATTTAGGTTTTGGTCTGGGGTGAGTGTTTTTAAAACCTCAATAGTGCCTAGCAAATCTGCTGGAAGGGCGTCCAAGCCCACTTTCCGTTCTTCGCCTGCACCAGACATTTGTGCGCCGTTCATATTTATGGATACGAAGCCGGGTCCTAAGCCCCGTACGGTGACAAACTTACCTTCGCCTTCAGAGCGCTGTAGCGTAACACCCGGCAGTCGTCGAAGGGACTCCGCCACGTTCTGATCAACAAAATTGCCTAAATCATCGGTAGAAATAACAGAGCTAAAGCCGCTTTTCATGCGTTCTAAGTCACGCGCTTTAAGGTCTGCCTGTTTAACACCCTTTACTTCAACTACTTCAATTTCGCTAGGGGTCTCATTTGTTTCAGTTTGCTCGGTATTTTCCTGAGCGGGTGCAGTTTGCGCCATGCTGGAAAACGCCGTGGACACGGCTAGAGCGAGGGCTGTCCATTGAAACACTTTCATGTTTTGAACTCCTAAATTCCAAAATCGACATAGCTGTAGTATTTGTATTTTGCTATGCCACCGGTGGCAGTATTAATCTTGTCAGATAGAAATGCACTAATATTTAACGTTTATTTCACAAATTATTAATATATGAATATTTAGTGATCACAGTGTTGAGATTCCTGCGAGTACCCGCCATGAGTTTTCTTCATGAAAAGTAAGAGAGGGCGCGGGGTTGGCAGTAAAGTAGCTGCTGTAAATTGACCAGTCAACCACATCTAATTCACTATCAATTATCCCATTTTTGCTTGTGTACTGATTGCTTTGTATTTGCTTAAGTATGCGCGAGTCTACAGGGTCTAGATCTTTACCTGTGCGGGTGAGATTAGCACCTACGTCTTGGTTTTCAATCAAGCTTGTCCATGTTTGCTGTGCAGTAAGTTGCGCATCGCCTAATTTATCTATTTCATTCTGATGAAAAGGCGACGTTGAAAGAGAACGAGTGATTACGTCTTTTTCTTTCTTTGAACCGGTTTTGGCGCTCTTAACATCTATGCCTTTACTGTTGTCCTCAGACATGTCGCTATAGCCCTTCATCACGTTTTCAGCAACATACAGTCGAGTGAGTGATTCCTTATCGTCCCATAATTGGAAAAACCATAGCTTTTTCGTAGCGGGGCCTGGGGCATAAATATTCCCAACCAGATTTGCGGTGCCGTTTTCGCCGCCATAAGCTGAGTTTTTTTGCCAGTTGGCAATAACGTTATTTTTGATATCAACGAATTCTTGCTGCTGTGGGTAAGGCGGGTTCAGTCGCCATCCGTTAATGCGCGGGTTTCTACTGGTATGATTGACCAATATATTGCGCAAAAAGCTAGCATTACTGCCACCCCAAATGCCGCCATAGCCATGGCTACCTTTGTGATGACCCGCGTTGTTTAAACTCTCTGATAGTATGCTGTATTGCAGTGTAAAGCGTTGGTTATTGTAGAAAGAGCCTACCTCGTCTTTTGACCAACTTAGCGAACAATGATCGATAATGACATCAGTGGTATTTCTAACGGTTACTGCATCGCCTTCTTCACTGTCTTTCCCCGGCCTAAAGCGCATGTGTCGAATAATGACCTGATTAGCTTCAACGCTTGTTGATGCGCCAGAAATTACAATTCCGTGGGGAGATGTCTGTCCTGCAATGGTGACGTTGCCATGTTTTATTTCTAACTCCTTTTCTAGCGCGATCACGCCAGACACATTAAAGACAATCAGTCTGGGATAGTCTTGCGCAATAGCCCATCGCAATGTTCCCTCTTGTGGGCTTTTGGCATTATCAGACAAAGAGCTAACAACTAACACTTTTCCTTGGTTTCCACCTTGCGTGTATTTTCCGAACCCCAGCGCGCCTTCAAACGCCAATGATTGTGCGTGACAGTTAGACAAGGCGAGAAACGCGACGAAAGCGACAATCAGTTGAATTGGAATATGTTTCATTACTGCATGTCCTGCTCGTAAGGGTGGGCACCGGTGGTTGGAAGGCGGGCGATATCTTTGAGTTTAGCGCTCCATGCTTGGAGTACCTTAACGTCGTGGATCATACCTTCTAACTCTATTGCTAAAATTGATACAAGCTCTCCATCTCGCATGAAGACTGGCACGGCAACAAGCGTTACGTTGCGCGGTGCGAAGTGGCTGACGGCATAGCCTCTGGTACAAGTTGTTGCTCGTAATTTCGCGGCTTGTTGTTCATCAAAGTTTGCGGGGTGTGAGCTGTCGTTCATGTTTTGATACTTGGGATGGTAGGCCAACATGACATGACCCGCAGCAGATTCAAATAAGGGCAGTTTTGTCCCTGGCCTTATTGTTGTTATTTGCTTTTCTCTGGCATCTAAAACGTCAATAACAAACGCGCAGTAGTCGCCTAATGTACAGATAATTGCGCTAGCGTTGGTTGTAGCTATAAGTTTCGAAAGCGCAGGTGCAGTGATTCTCTGAACGTATCTGCTGCGCGAGTTAGCGGCGCTAATTTCGTAAATGCGTGTGCCATAGAAGTATTTTGTACCACGCTTTTCGACTACCCGTTCGCTGGTCAATGTTCTAAGTAACCTAAATACTGATGTGCGGGGAAGTTTAAGCGCTGACTCAATTTCAGAGGCACTTAACCCCGAGCGAGACTCGGCGATGGCTTGACATAGCTGCAGCGCCTGCATAACACTGGGAATAACATACCTTTCCATCTTTTTGCGGTCCCGAAATCAAGATAATACTGCTCGATATTAACACGAATTAAACAAAATGCTACCGGTGGCATTTTAAATTATTGATGATTTTTAAATCAATCACATTGAGAAAAGAGAGAAAACTGTCGTGCAACTCATCGCATCTATAAGAAGGTTAACGCTTTATCAACCGCGTCCGGTAAGCGGTTTAATTTTGTATATTTAAAACAAAAAATTAACATGTGTAGGTGCTGCAGAGGTGCAAGTTGAAGGCTCAGCGAGCGAAAAAGTGAATGAATGCCTGACATCTACGCTAAGGGCGACGATAAATCTGTGGAAGCAGAGTCTTACCTTTTGAATGTTAATAAAATAGTCATTTGTGTCTGGTGCTTTAATTACTAGGTCTTTTTAGCCTGTCGATAGGTGGCTTGTACTTGTCCTTATTTGAGATTACTCTGCCACGCCTGCTTTCTCATTCTCATTGGAAGCAGCGTTAAACTTAGAGCACTGTTCTTGTAAGGCATTACATTCTATATGGCACCACGTTCTTTCGTTTTTTTAGACGAACTGAATTCTTCGATTAGACCCGCAATAAACTACACCAGTGGTGTAGGCGCTATGCTGTGGTTGGCTAATCTGGTGTTACTGCTGAACATTGCGCTAGTTATCAGTGGTACCTTGGCTGACTCGGCAGAATTTGTCAGTGCGTTTAATGAAAGTTTGGTTGTAGAGCCTTTTTTCATTGCACTGGCCAATCACACGCTTTCGCAATTTATTGTTCCCACCATTGCATTAGTATTAGTTGGTCTCTTGGTAAAAGCCACGGCTATAGCAAAGGCGCAAATAACAAAACAGCGCCGACCTATTCCTTTCCTTTGCCCTACATTCCCCCAGCCTTTTGTTCAGACGGTTGGCAGTAGAGCGCCCCCACTTTTTAGTTAGACGTCTCCGATTTAATTATTTAACGCCGAAAGCGTTGCGCAGTAAGTGTGACAAAGCTTTACCGGTGTGTTTTTCGATGCTGTAACGCTGCCATTCTTTATTAAGCGGCCCAGTCATCGCCGTTTAACTTGTGGGTTATAGGAACTTGTTTTGTCTATTCGTAACCTTTTTACTTTAATTGTTGCTGGTGCAGGGCTGACGTTGGCCGGCTGCAGCGGTGGCGTGCTCGACCCTAAAGGGCAAGTGGGCATGGATGAAAAGAATCTGATTATTCTTTGTACCATCCTAATGCTGATTGTTGTTGTTCCCGTTATTTTTCTTACGCTTTACTTTGCGTGGAAGTATCGCGCTAGTCGCGATTTCGAAATTTATACCCCTAAATGGGCACATTCGACCAAAATAGAAGCGGTGGTGTGGTCCATTCCAATTCTCATTGTCGTGTCGTTGAGTGTGATCACCTGGCGCTCTACTCACGCACTCGACCCTTATGCACCGCTAGAAGGTCAAGGAGAGCATCTTACTGTTGAAGTAGTCTCGCTCAACTGGAAGTGGCTGTTTATTTATCCTGAACAAGGTATAGCAACGGTCAATGAATTGGTGTTTCCTGCCAATAAACCCGTTGCGTTTAAGATTACTTCTGAAAGCACCATGAACTCGTTTTTTATTCCTCAGCTAGGAAGCCAGATTTATTCCATGGCGGGAATGGAAACCAAGCTTCATCTTATTGCCGACGAGCCAGGTACGTACAAAGGCATTTCTTCAAATTACAGCGGTGCGGGATTCACTGGAATGAAGTTTAACGCTATTGCCACACCTACCGAGGATGACTTCGAGGCGTGGGTTGCCAGCGTTAAGCAGTCGCAAACATCGTTAACGTCAGGTGCCTACGAGCAGCTTGCTGAGCCAAGCGAAAACAATCCGGTGACCTATTTCAGCAAAGTCGATGACGGTTTATTTCATAACATTGTTATGAAATACATGAAAGATCACGGCTCTATGGATTTCTACAACAAGCCGGAAAATGCCGCAATGGGCGAACATCACGCCATGCCTGAAATGCAACACAGCCATCACCAAGAGGATGCACAATAACCATGTCTTTATTAGGTAAATTATCTATTGAGGCCGTGCCCTATCACGAGCCGATTATTATGGTGACACTTGCTGTTGTGGCAGTGGTGGGTGTGGTCATAGCCATGCTTATCACCAAGTACAAACAGTGGGGAACCCTATGGTTTGATTGGATAACGTCTGTCGACCACAAACGTCTTGGTATTATGTACATTGTGTTGGCTATGATCATGCTGCTGCGTGGCTTCGCCGACGCTATTATGATGCGTACTCAGCTTGCAATGGCAACCAATGGTGCGCCCGGGTATCTACCGCCAGAGCACTACGACCAAATCTTCACAGCGCATGGCGTTATCATGATTATCTTCATGGCGATGCCGTTTATGATTGGGTTGATGAATATCATTTTGCCACTACAAATTGGTGCTCGCGATGTGGCGTTTCCATTTTTAAATAACTTAAGTTTTTGGCTGACCGCAGGTGGCGCAATTCTAGTAAATGTGTCTTTGGGGTTAGGTGAATTCGCAAAAACAGGGTGGGTTGCTTATCCGCCGCTAGCCGGGTTGGAGTTTAGTCCCGGGGTTGGCGTCGACTATTACATATGGGCCCTGCAGATATCCGGGCTCGGTACG
>VMHT01043517.1_pt1 | contig 25686 bp, 36 predicted proteins | sample 4693611 | NCBI WGS metagenome assembly VMHT01 (sample SAMN12280063, study PRJNA550983) | marine metagenome | isolation source: seawater sampled from same location over 5 years 0.02-0.2 micron viral filtrate | place: USA: collected off the coast of southern California halfway between the port... ...
ATATAATGGTGGTAGTCCAACAGATTTAAACAATATTGCAAGTGGCTTGTCATCGCCAACAACGTGGTTTAGAATGGGAGAAAATTCTGTTTGGAATGGCTTTACTTGGACAATGACAGATGTAAATGGAGGTGCTGTTTTAAGAGGTGCAAATATGCAAGAATCAAGTCGAACAACAGACGTACCAACATAAACACGAATTAATAAATAAAAAAATGAGTACAAGAATAGCAGACACTTACGCAATAATAAACATTGCAGATTTGTCAAACATTGACTTTAGTCAAGTAGGTGAAACGGATCAAGATACAATTCGAAAGTCATTAGATGATTCGCAGTTTGTAATTAAGTACAATGATGAACCTTCATTCATTGCCGATGGTAGTGTTGTGCCGGTTCAAGTTTTAACACATTCCGAATGTCTTGTCCTGATGGCAAGTGCTGAATGGAGTGAACCAATGCCGGTTGAATAATTTTATAATATGAAACATAATCTTTACAATTCGAAAAGCGGTTTTGAGGTCAAAGATATTGACACGGAATCAAGAAAAGTTGCGGTCTATTTATCAAAGTTTGATGCATTGGATTCCGATATGGATGTCATCCGAAAAGGTGCATTTAAAAAATCTATTCAGGAACGAGGTGTCAACTCAACATCAAATCGAAAGATTGCATTTTTACGTCATCACGATTGGGAAAAACAGATTGGTAAATTCCTTGAATTGCGTGAAGATGACTATGGTCTTTATGCGGTCGGACAACTTGGTCGGTCAACTGATGGTGAAGATGCATTAAAAGATTATGAAGATGGAATAATAAAAGAACATTCAATCGGATTTCAATACATTGCCGATAAAATGAATTATGTGGAAGATGACACATATGGTTCAAAAGGTTACAATGAAATAAAAGAATTGATTTTGTGGGAAGGTAGTGCGGTCACATTTGGTTCGAATGAACACACATATGTTATTGGAATGAAAGGTCAAGATAAAACGGACCACATTGAAAAAATAAAAAAAGAATTAAATCTTTGCATACGTGCCTTAGCAAATGGAAAAGGTACAGATGAAAGATTGTATGAAATTGAAATGAAAGTCAAATATTTGAATAGTCAATTAATTTTACTTGCATCAAATGAACCGGTCGCAGACCATTCACAAGAAAACAAGTCAAAAGAGATTGTTCAACCATATGATTGGAATTTCGTGGTAAAGTCACTTGAAACAAAACAGACTTTTGCCGATTATCCTGAACAAGCAAAGAAAAATGCAAAGCGTGGGATTGAATTAAACGAGGCGGTCAACAATCGTTGTGCGACAAGCGTGGGAAAAAATCGTGGACGTGATATTTCACAAGGTCGAGGGTTGTCATTAGATACCTTAAAACGTACTTATTCCTATTTGAGTCGTGCAAAAACGTATTATGATCCGAGTGATTCAAAAGCGTGTGGAACAATATCTTACTTGTTATGGGGTGGGAACGCAATGTTGTCCTATTGTGAAAGGAAACTTGCCGAATTAGATAAATAAATATTAACAATTTAAAACAAAGAAAACGTGGAAAACACTAATCTTACACCGGAAGAGGTTGTTGAAAAATTAAACAACACTTTCGCAGAAAAAATGTCCAACGTTCCGACAAATGCGGATGTTGATGCATTAAAAAGTGACCTTGAGTCATTGAAAAATCTTGAGGAAAAATCTCAAGAATTAGAAAAGTCGATTGCAAAATTCGAAGGGAAACTTGAAGCAATGTCAGAAAAAGCAACAGAACCAAAAGCGGAAAAACTTTCTATTGGTCAGGCGGTTGCAAAGGCATACGAAAAGAATCTTGATTCAATCAAAGATGCAGTTGAAAAAGGTGGTAAAATGTCTTTAAGCATTAAGACAACAACTATCAATGCAGATTACACCGGAGATTTTGCACTTACTGATTTCGATTCAGAAGTTGACCGTACTGTTCGCAAAAGATACGGAATCCTTGAGAACGTTAACAGAGGACAAACGGCATCAAAGTTTGTTACTTATGTGCAACAAACCGCAGATTCAAACACCGGATGGACAACTGAAGGAAGTGCAAAAACACAAGGTGAACCAACGTGGGCGGAAGTTTCTGAAGAGGTGAAGAAAATCGCATCATATGTGAAGGTTTCAAAAGAAATGCTTGATGATTTATCTTTCATTCGTGGTGAAATAAACAACGATTTGATGGAAGGTGTTCGTGAAGGTATTGAGGAAGCACTATTGAACGGTACCGGTGCAACCGGACAAATCAAAGGTTTGATTAACGCATCAATGGGATTACCGGCATACAATGGTAACTTTGACGATGAAATTCAAGATGCAAACATCACGGATTTAATGCGAGTTGCAAAAGCACAAATTGAAGGTGCAAACTTTTCACCTACACACGTTGTGTTGAATCCTGAAGATATTGCAAAACTACAATTGACAAAAGCATCAGATGGAATGTATACTTATCCAATGTTTTTACCAACACAAGCCGGTGATGGTGAAATGTCAATTGCCGGAATGCGAGTTATCTCTTCAACATATATGCCGGTAGGCGATTACCTTGTTGGTGATTTGTCAAAGGTAAATGTAAAGTTCCGTGATGATATGAACCTTAGCGTTGGTTTAGATACTGATGATTTCACAAAAAATATGATTACAATCTTAGCAGAGGCAAGACTTGTATCTTATGTGAAGAACAATCAAAAACTTGCTTTCGTTTATGGTGATATCGCTACTGATGTTGCTTTAATTCTTAAGCCATAATAACACGAAACTATGGAGGACAAGAAACCAATAAAGAACAAGAAACAACGTAAACCAAGAACCAAAAAACCGGTTGACTTTAGTATTGACACAAAGAATGTTGATATTGATTTCAAGCGTGATGAGGAAGGTAACGTTGAATTAGATATCGACACAAAAAAGTTCGATGCCAAACTCACAAAGAAAGATGGAAAAGTCACTTTGGGTGTTGACATTGACGATGATGGTATTTATGATTTTGTTGCTAATGGTGAAGCCGATTTTATGAAAAGGAATCAGGTTTGGTCTGTGACCGGCAAGGTTCTGAAACAATGGTTGAAGTCTAAATTTGGAAAACTCAAAAAGTAATGCCTTTAATAACAACACAAGATTTCATTAACAAGTGGGAATTAAGTACCGGAATGTATTCAACGGCAAAATTGTCGGAGTATATTGACCGGTATGAACCACAATATCTTCGCCAATTGTTTGGTGTGGATTTATACAATGCTTTCATTAGCGATTTAGAAAACAATGTACCAAGGTCACCCAATTTTAAATTGGTTTTTGATCCGTTGTATGTTGACGAAAATCTATATTATATGATTGAAAGTCGTGGAGTCTTGGATATGTTAAAAGGGTTCATTTATTTTGAGTATGCTAAAGACTTACTAAATCAAATGACACCATACGGAAACGTGCAACAAACTGCTGAAAATTCAGTTGTTGTTAACACATTGCAAACGATGATGTACGCACGGTATAATGAATCAATTACGTCTTATCAAAATATCAGGAATTATATTCTATTAAAGAATCCTAAAGTTGGTCAAGTCGTGACGATTACATTGTCAAATGCCGGTACAAATTATGCGGATGCTTTAGATGTTGCAACAACCGGTGGAAGCGGTTCAGGATGCACGGTTGACATCGTTCAAACCGGTGGTGTAATTGATGCGGTTACAATCAACAAAGTCGGAAGCGGTTACAAGGTGGGTGACATCTTGTCCATCGTTGGAGGTGATAGCAATGCAACAATCACATTGTCGTATGTCGGCATTGGTGAGTTTGCGGATTATAATGGTATAAACAAAGGAACGGCATATTGGATATGAGTAAAGAAATCACACAAATTGTTGATGGTTTGGTGTCGGAAATTGACAATACAATTCTTGGTGAATGGGATGTGGTTAATCAAAGGACAAATGTTTGTGAAACTAAATGGGCGAGAGTCGGTAAAGTTGTCGCAGATTCTCAAGGTTACGAATACACCATCACCGAAATTGAAGTTGATGAATGGATCAAGGCGGTTGCCGTTGATTCGACAAACACAAATCCATTGAACGGTGTGATATATTTATCCGTTCCTTTTTACTTATCAGGAACAAAAGTTGCAACCAACAACGAATGGACAAAGAGTTCAAACAACTTAACAACCAAAACACCTTTGGCTTGGTTGCTTGAAGTGTTACGAATCCAACAATTTGGTCGTGGTGATACAAGGGATTTTGCTTGTGATGTACGAATGTTTTTTCTTGATGAAACAGATATTCGAAACTATTACACAAAAGACCATCGTGAAAATGTCGTTTATCCGATGCAAAATTTAGCGATGGAATTCATTGGTATCATACAAAAAGACCGACAATTCCAAACACTTGATGAATGGGAATTAATTACATTCTCAAGGTTCGGAGTTGAAAGGGATAACGGAATGTTTCAAAATGTCCTTGATGCCAATTTAAGCGGTGTCGAGTTGCGTGTTACGTTAACAAAATACAAAGTGAATTGCAAGTGTTAATTCACAAAAGGGTGGTCACCTGATAACTAAAAATTAAAATACTAATACTCAAAAAAAATAGAAAATATGAGTTTAGGATGTAATTGCGAAATGGGATTATCGAATACCGGTAGACCATCTTGCGTTCCGATTTTTTCGGTAACAAGTTCGTTGATTATGGTTCCCTTGAAAGGTAACGATGGCGTTGTAAATGCTATTGATTTAACCGCATCGGTTCCGGTATGGTCAACATTGATAAATGAAGCGGATTCATCAAAGAGATGGTTCCCATTACCACAATTTGAAAACGTTGAATTACCAAAAGCGGATTCACTTTTTGAAGAAGCAAATTCAGGAAAGATGGCTTTCCTTAGACAAGGTAAAAGAAGTTTTTCCGGTGAATTATGGAGTGAAGATTCAACACCAACATTACTTGGAAAACTACAATTAAACAGATGTGTTGACTTTGGTGTCTTTATCATTGACGTAAATGGTAACCTTATCGGTTCAAAAGTTGGTGATAAATTACTACCAATTCCGGTTGACAATCCATCATTTGATCCGAAGTTTGCTTTCGCAACTGATTCAACGGTTCAAAAATTAATGCTTGGATTTGACTTTGACAGATTATTTGACGAGTCTACAATGTATATGATTACGCCAACGGAAGCCGGTATTAATTTCAATGACCTTGAAGGTTTGGTTGATGTTGTTCTTACACAATCGGCATTGACAAATGCGTTGTTGACGGCAACGGCAGAATTTCAATATGGTACGGCTTACAATCCTTTGAAATACAAAGGTGCTGACCAAGTTACAGATTGGGCCATTTATGATTCAGCAAATTCAGTTGTTGCCGGTGGTGTTTCTGCCGTAACTGAAGCACCTGATGGAACATATGCAATCGGTTTATCAGGTTTAACAACCGGAGATGTGTATGAATTAAGAACCGCAAAAGATGGTTTTGAAGGGAAACTTTCATTTACTGCGGTAGCGTAATTTTTGGTTAAATAATACAATTAAGGGGTGGGGTATCCCATCCCTTTTTTTGTAATAATTAAAAATATTTGTGAAAACGTTTGGAAAATACAAAATTGATTTTAAGGTGCTTTTAAGACGTTTTAAACAACTTTAGTGTTTTGTTAGTATAACACCATTAAAAAACCGAGAAAGTAAAAAACTCAGTAACGACAAGGGTTTCAGAGGCACAAAATTTGACATAAAAAATGACATCACTTAAAGAAACAAAACTTGGTTCATTGCTAAACGTCACAAAGATTGCGTTGAAAATGGATTTGATTTGGTTGCGTGTCTTTAGTGAACCGACATTCAAAAGATGGATTTTGGATTTGGTCAGGCAAGACCAATTGTTCGACCAAGGTATTGATGAGGATGGTGATATCATCGGAACATATTCCGAAGCAACTGAAATGATAAATCCAAGTAAACTTGCCGGAACACCTTACACACTTTTTGACACCGGTGAATTTTATAATTCGTTCGTGATTAACGTTGGAAAACGTATCTTTGAAATAAATGCAGACACCACAAAAATGGATGGTGAAAGTTGGTGGATTCAAAACAACATCACAAAAGAGGCAATATTAGGATTAACGGATGAAAATAAAATCAAACTTTCTGTCGAAGTTAAAAGGCGTTTTATCATCGAAACAAGAAAATTACTATTACAAAACTATTGATGATTTACCATTATACAATTGGATTGAATGTCAAAAAGGCAAGATTGAATTTGTCCGAAAAGGTGACAAAGGAACGTCAGAACAAGACAATATTATTTGGATGGACATATACGACCAATACATTAAAGAGTTTGGTCTTGGTAAATTACACATAAAGATGTTGGAAGCAATGAAGAAAAAAGCATTGTTACAACTTGAATATGTGTCAACACGAAAAGCGTTTCAACTTACAAAGATTGAAATGCAAATAACAAAATTGGATGGAATGTTAGCGAACAAAGGTTCAGGAATATCCATCGAACAAACATTGATTCACCTTTCAAAATGGGTTGGTCATTGGTTGAATACAAAGAAACTGACAACAAGGGAATATTTTAACTTAGTTCGAGAATTCGAACGATATAACAAACAAAGCAATGGCGAAGCAAATCAGGGCAAATGAATTATTTGAAAAGGAAGATATCTTTGAAGGAATTCGAAGGAGTGCCGAAAAGACAATGGTCACCTTGGAAAAGGTTGACAAAGAGTTCAAAGACCTTGGTGAAACTTTAAAAAAGAGTTTAGGAAAAGCATCTTTTGGCGGATCAAAAGAGTTAAAAGAATTTCTTGCGATGGTTGAAAAGGCGAACAACCTACAAACTCAAGCCGTAAAAATCGAAAAAGAAAAAGCCATTGCCGAACAACAAGCGGAACGATTAAAGCGTGAAAAGTTAAAAACACAAACGGCAGAAAATAGAGAACAAGAACGTCAGAACAAACAAAAACAACGTGCCTTAAAACTTGCCAAAGACGAACAAAACGCATACAAGAAACTTGTAAAGTCTACAAGGGATTTAAAAAACGAATCAAAAAGATTAGGTGCGGAATTGATTGCCTTGGAACAATCAGGAAAAAAGAACACCGCACAATATAGAAAACTTGAATCACAATACAAGCGTGTTACAAAGTCGGCACAAGCCGGTGATGTGCAACTGAAAAAACTTGATAAAACCGTTGGTGATAACTTTAGAAATGTCGGTAATTACACCGGTGCATTAAACACCCTGAAGAACGGATTGATGCAATTAGGGGTTGCCTTTGGTACGGCACAAATTGTTCGAAACGTTGCCGGTATCATTGTTGACTTTGACCAAGCACAAGCGGATTTAAGTGCCATTTCAGGAAAGACAACGGAAGAGTTAGCCGGTTTAACACAACAAGCAAAAGACCTTGGTGCAACTACTCAATTTAGTGCGACACAAATCACAGAAATGCAAATTGAGTTGGCGAAATTAGGTTTCACAACTGAACAAATTACCGCATCAACTGAAGCCGTGTCCAACTTTGCATCCGCTACCGGCTCAGATATGGCGGAAGCGTCAAAACTTGCCGGTGCAACATTGCGTGGATTTGGATTGGAAGCCGATGAAATGGAACGTGTGGTTTCCGTTCTTGGTGTGGCAACAACAAAAAGTGCATTAAGTTTTGAATCTCTTAATACATCAATGTCAACAATTAGTCCGGTCGCAAATGCTTTTGGATTTAGTGTTGAAGATACAACGGCATTACTTGGACAATTAGCAAATGCCGGTTTTGATGCATCATCAAGTGCAACCGCAACAAGAAACATTCTTTTGAATCTTGCCGATGCAAATGGTGATTTGGCTCAGGAGTTAGGCAGACCAATAAAAAGTGCGGATGACCTTGCGGAAGGATTAAAAGAATTACAAGCAAAAGGAATTGACCTTGCAACGGCATTAGAATTGACCGACAAACGTTCGGTTGCGGCTTTTGAAACGTTCCTAAAAGGTTCAGATACATTGATTGAGTTCCGTGATTCAATTACAGATGTCAACGATGAATTGTCCGCAATGGCGGAAAAACGTCTTGATTCGGTCAAGGGACAATTGACACTTTTATCAAGTGCGTGGGAAGGTTTCATTCTTGGTGTTGGTGATTCGGCAAACGCATCAAACATTTTCAAAGATACAATAGGTTTTGTTGCGAGAAACCTAAATACAATAATGACCGTATTGGGTAAAGTAATTAAAGGTTTTGTTCTTTACAAGTCAACAATGATTGCATTAAAAGGTGTCAACTTTTTAGTAAATGGCGGTTTCAAAACGATGTTAATTAACATAGGTAAATTAATACCGGGAACAAGGGCATACAGACTTGAACAAATTCAACTTGCAAGGGCATCAACACAAGCCGGAAAACAAATTTCGTTTATGGGTAAAATGATGACCGCTATACCTTGGCTCGTCATAATTGGGTTGGTTGTTGATTTGGCAATGTCGTTGTGGGATGTTTCAAGTGCAAGTGAAGAAGCAACAAGGCAACAAGAAAGATTGAATGCGGTAACACAACAAGGAAAGGAACAAGGTGCAAAACTTGGTGCAAAGTTTAATGATACATTAAAGGAAGAAATTCGTTTATTAAATAATAAAATAAGAATTGAAAAAGCCAATGCAAAAACTCAAGAAGAGATTAAAGACCTTGAAGATAAAAGATTGTATAATACTGAGTTTTTAATAAGAGGTCAAATTGACAAACTTAAATTGGAAAAACAAGCCAATGAGCAAATAATACAAAGCAACAAAAACAAATTTAATTCTCAATTTATTGATGCACAATTAATTGCTCAAAATGAAGAATATGACAAAGCATTAAAAAATTTAAACGATGCCTTGGATGAAAATATAATACAAAGAAAGGAATTGAATGCGGTTGAGAAAAAAGAAGTTAAAACAAATAAAGACAAGCCTAAAAAACAAAAGGAATTTAACACACAATTAAAGCAAACAAATGAATATTTGTCAAAACAAAAAGAGTTGTTGCAACAATTGACAGAAATCGAACAAGATAGAGCATTGGCACGAAAGACAAAGGGCATTGATTCGGAGTTTGAAAGACAAATGAAATCATTGCAAGAAACCGGATCATTCGATGCATCACAATTGAACCAATTGATTCAGGAACGTGCAGATATGGAAAGTGAATTTATTGACCAAAGAACGATTTATGAATTGGATGCATTAGAAGAAAAATATCGTTTGATAAAGGAAAAGGAATTGCAACAATTGGAAGATGACCGTACAAAGAAACTTGCACAAACTGACATCACACAAGAAGCAATTGTCAAAATCGAAGCGGATTATAAAATCAAGAAAAAAGAATTGGAAGCCAATGAAGAAGCACGACAAAAAGACCGTGCAACTGAAGAGGTGATAATTGTTGAACGTGGCGAAAATGAAAAGTTGGAAGTGTATAAAAGCACCAATGAACAAATATTAGATTTGGAAACACAATTAAGTGAAAAACTTAAAGAGTTAGGAAATCAACGACAACAAGAAACAAGGGAATTTGTCAAAGCAACTGCGGATTATTTTATCAAAAAGTCAAACGAAAAGATTGCACAAATAGAAAAAGAAATTCAAGCATCACAAAAGCAATATGACACCTTGAAAAAGTTAGCGGAAGAGGGTAACATTGATGCAAAAGAATCACTTGCCGAACAACAAAGAATCATTGCCGAAGCAAATAGAAAAAAGGAACAAGAACAAAAACGACAACAACGAATTAAACTTGCCGAAAGTGTATATTCTACTTACTCACAAAAGGTTGAATCCAACTCTAAAAATCCATTAGCGGAAACGATTCGAGACACAACACTACTAAATCAATTCATTTCATCACTACCGACATTTGAAGATGGTACAGATGACACCGGAAAAAATGGTCGTGGAATAGATGGAAAGGGCGGTTTCTTGTCCGTATTGCATCCAAACGAACGTGTTGTGCCTAAATCATTGAATGCACAAATTGGAGGGCTTACAAACGAGGAATTGAGCCGAATCGCAAACGAATACAATAATGGTAAAATTGTGCGGTCAGATTCACAACTTGGTTCGGCATTAGAGTTGTCACTTTTGGTTGGTAAATTAGACAACTTGACCAAAGTGATTCAGGACAAGCCGGAAACAAACATTGAATTGGGTGAAATCACACAAGGTGCAATGGAGATTGTAAAGTCAACCAAGGAAGGGAACACATATACATATAATAGATACAAAGTAAAATGAGGCATTTTCTAAACGGTATTGAAGTCGCACCAAGAAATATTGATGATATTGGCGTTGTTTCAGATTTTTCAGGCAATCCGGATATCTTATCATTAAACACCGAATCGGTAATTTTACCAAGGGAAGCAAATGATTTGATCCGTGAGCATATCAACAACGTGGGATTGTTTGAGGGAATTCCGTATTCGGTTGTCACAAGCGGTCAAACGTTGGAATACTTTGTGGATTTGACAGATGGATTAAAGGTTCGTGAACACGAGGTTGAAGTTAATTTGAAAAAGCGTGGTGATCTTGACATCTTTCGTGAACGTGCAAACGGAACATCGTTTGATTTGATGTTGAAAAACGGTGTAATATTCGAAACAAAAAACGTTCCTTATTTTGTTATCAAGGACAACCAAGGTGAATTGATTTTAAACCTTGCAATCACCACTTACATAATGACCAAAGAAATCATTCAAGCCGGTTATGAATTGCAAGAAGCCGGTCAAAATTTGATTAGTGCATCAACACCAATTATTGGTTTGGGTGTCGGTGTTCCTCCGGTGGTAGTTACGTCATACGATGTAGGTGCAATTGTAAGTGCATCAATAATTTTTATTTTTAAAGTTGCATATTACGTTCTTTTAACACTTGCATTGATTAAATTGGCAAGTGAATTGATTAATGTATTATTTCCGGCAAAGAAATATTTAAAGGCAACTTATTTTGTTGAGATTATGCGAAAGAGTTGTGCCTACTTTGGTTATGACTTTCAATCAACATTATTGAGTGATTCACCTTACTTTGCTTTGATGCCGGTTCCGTTGACTCCTGAACGTGAATCAATATTTGATGCACAATTGTTTGGTTCGTTTACAACACAAAATTTTAGCACCGGTTTACCAAGTGCATCGGACACGGTTGCAACATTTGGTCAATTTATTGATTCACTTGAAACAATGTTTAACGCACGATTGATTGTTCGTGATGGTGTGGTTCGTATTGAAAGGCGTGATTGGTTAGAAAATCAAGCAATAAATATGATTGAACCGGCTTTGAATTTGCAGTCTGACCGTGATATTGAATTTCAATACAATGCACTTGATATTTGGAAACGTTACTACATTCATTATGCACTTGATTATTCCGACATTCATACATTGGATCATATTACATATGACAAACACGATGCGGAATTCTCAACTGAACCGGATTTTCCGGTTGTCAATGAAGATTTAGTGACCATAAAAGGTTTAAACGATGTTTCGATTCCTTATTCATTAGGTGCAAGAAAAAACGGTTTAAATTTTATTGAACAATTTGCAAAAGGAGTGTTTACCCTCATCGACACGGTGGCAAATGTGTTCGGTGGCAATTCAAACTTTGCATCACAAATTGATTCACGAAAAAATGCCTTGCAAATTAGTCAAACTTATTTTTCGACAACAAAAGTTCTTTATGGACAAACCGGTCAAGTCATTGCCAATGAGTTGGTTCAGGAAGAAAATTATTTCGACAATGTAAGTGCAAAGGCGTTGTGGGATAAGTACCATTATATTAATGAAATCCAAGAAAATGATTGGAAAATTTACGAAAATAGTAGAATTCGCTTATCTCACGAACAATTCGTAACTTTGTTAGGCAATAATTTTGCAGAAATCAACGGAATTATGAGTGAAATCTTGCGAATTGAGTGGATTGACGAAAAAAGTTTCGCACAAATAACGTACAGAACACGAAATGATTGGGCAAACAACAAGGTGATTACACAAACAATTGATGAATAATGGATGAATTTGTTAAAATAAGCCAAGATTTAAAGAAAAACTTGAAAAGTTTGCAAGAAATGAACAATCAAATGTTGAAAACTATTCAGGAACAAGAACCGGAAAAGGTGAATGAATTGCTAAATGATAATAACGCATTAATCAAAGCATTAAACAACCAAGATGTCAATGCGGTGATGAATATACATAAGAAATATGCCGATAAGAATAACAAATAAATCGTTTAGGGATGTATTCAATAATTCTTTGACATATGTCAAAGGAAACGTTGGTGATCCGATACAATCATCGTTTACGATTGAAGAAAGTATTGCGGTAAATTCTGAAGATAATAACACTTTGCAAAATAGTGTATTACAAAACATTATCACGTGGGTTGGCGGTAACTTTGAGGATGAAGGTTTTCGTGCCGGTCAAACAATTACAATCACAACTTACACAATTTCAACCGGTGTATATTTAGCACAAACGACAACAACAATTGATTGGGTTATTGACAACCAAATGAAAGTTGCATCAACGTTGTCAAGTTGGTACACATTTCCTGATGAAGCGGTTTCAATATTTACATCATCGGCAAGGGAAGGTTTGAAACTTGACGTTAACAATGTGGCAAATGGCACACAAGGTTCGCAATATAGTTTGATTGATGGCGAATCATCAACATTTACTTTTGACCTGACCGGTACTTTTCCGGTGCAAGGTGTTCCGGTTGGAAATCAATCCGGTATGTTTAGCGTATCAACATCAATTGATTTGGCATCATCTTCCGGTGGTGTTCGTACCTATACATTATCGACAAGTTGGATTCAAAGCGGTTTATATAATTCCGCAAATTATGACTTTGATAATTGCCTTAAATTATATTTAAGAATGTCGTGGGAAACCGTAATTGGTGAACCATATGACAATCGTATTGAAATATTTAATGATGATGCAAACACCGGATGGTTTAATGAAGGTCATAATACTGATGTGATTGATGCAACCATTGTTCAAGGTATAAGTGATGTTTCTTATTGTGATGAAACCATTGCAACATTTGTGATTGATTCAAGTGCAACCGATTTTGCATTTGGTGGTTCTTATGTTTCAGGTCTTGATAACTATTACAAAAACAAACCGGAATCCGCATCAAAATATGCGATGACATTGGGTTCGGTTTTAATGAATGTCGGTCAAAGTTATGTATCACAAGCAAATGAAGATGGTGCGAAATGGTTCTTTGAAACGTTGTCAGTAATTACCAACGGAACACAACACACTTTCAACGTAAAAATTACACCGAATCCGGCATTTGAAACATTTATTGGTGGTCGTTCTGAAGGTGACCGCACATTTTATTTGTGGTGTAAGGTTGGCAATGTCAACTTGTTGGTGTTTAACGGACAGATGTCGTGTCCTCCGGTGGGAATTTTACCGCTTACAATGGTAAAATCGGAATACTTTGACCATAGTCAACAATTGACAGACACAACGGAATTAAAAACCGGTAACACCGGAAACGTTGAAGATGATTTTGCATTTTGCGGAAAGTTTAGATTACCGGCAAAGTTTGTGAACGATTACGTCAATGCAAGAATCGAAGCATACAATTTGACAACGGATCAAAAATTTACGTTGCAACAAACAAACTTTAATTTGTCAGGCATTCCGCTTGTAAACTTTCAACAAGTAATTGACCTTGAATCACCGGTTTTTCCATCGTTGCCAACGACATCGGTCAAACGTAATGCAAGACTTGTGAATGATTCATCGGCATCATTAGGAATTAACTACGGTGTTCGAATTTATTTTCCTTTCATATATAGATGGGAATATTGGATTGCTCAACTCAATGCGAATGCGGATTTTTATCCAAACAATCAAACAAGGGATTGGGTTGATTACGGCACAACCGGTGATTGGCGTTTGCGTATGGTTGTCGAAGTTGCAAGGGCAGAAAATTTATATCAATACACGGATTTTGTGAATATTCTTGACTACAATTCCGATGCAAATATTCAACAACAAATTGAATTGTATATTGATTCAAGTTCAACTAATGTTCAGGTTGTGACCGAAGGTCAATTAATGCGAGTAGTGGCAACACACACACTTGTTGATGGTTCGGCTTGGACACAAGATTCGGTTTGGGGAATGATAACCGTTGAACCAAAAGAATCAAGTCCAAGATGGATATCGTCAACGGCAATTGATTATGATGGTAATACATCGAATCCATTAACACCTTTGAGTGGTTTAAGATGTGATTTAACGTTTCCAACAACAGACGTTGCAAGATTGGAATGTTTCTTTGATCCGGACAAAATAAATCTTTCTAATGGTGTAAAATTTACATCGAAAATAAAAGGTTGCACCGATGGTGAAATTGTAAAAATGACAACATCAGGAATGCAGAAATTGACAACAAGTAATGACCAAAAAATAAAAAGTTAAAAGATGGGACAACAACAAATTAACCAATACGCAATTGAACGAACAACATTCGGTGATGATGACTATTATGACATTGATTATTGGAACGGTTCAGTATATCAAACCGCAAAGATAAAAGGTTCGGTTCTAAAAGCCGGTGCAAGTGGCATTGGATTATTTTCACAAACCGCAGATGGTACATTAATACAAAACACCACAACCGAAACAAGTTTGCTTGGAAGCGGTCAAGGTTCTTTGCAAGTTACTTCAAACACTTTTGCGGTAGGTAGTTCATACATATTAAAAATGTGCGGAAACATTAGTTGTGTAAATAATTCAGATATTGTGTTGAACGTGAAAAGCGGTTCGGTAATTTTAGGAACAACCGGAACGATACAATTGCCACAGATAAACGCACAAACGTTTGAATTGGAATTGAATTTCACGGTTCGACAAATTGGTGTTTCAGGCGTTGCCGATATTGTTATGAATGGAGAATTTACATACATACAACATTCATCAACTGATTTACAAGGTCACACATTTATCAGTCAGAACAACACAACGTTTGACACAACCGCAGACAACACACTTGATGTAACGTGGGCGTGGCAAAGTGCAGATGCATCAAACCGCATCAATTCAGTAGTTACTAATTTAAGACGAACGTACTAATGTGCCAATGTTTACAACTCACAATTGATGCCGGAACAACCGGAGTTCAAACGACAATCGCAAGTGCCGGAGGTACATATAACGGTGTTAATTATTGGACATTTACATATGATACATATACAATTGTAATTTGGTCAACCGGTTCATTATGGATTGCATCACCGGTTCTTGGAGATGCATCAGGAACACAAACAAGATATGCACCAAGTCCGCTTGGTGATTGTCCTGAAACATCACTTGGTTCACCGGTAAACAATTTTTGGATTAATGCCGGAACAATTACAGACTTAAAAACATTCACAACTTTAGGTGTTCCGTGTCCGGATGACACAAATTGTGAGAATCAAGACAGAACATTCCGTGAATATGGAAGCATAAAACTACCGGAAGTCGTTCAGGAACAAGATAGGGGTTTAAAAGAATGTTGTTGTGTTTATAAGGTTCTTGGTGACACCGCAAAAACAGATTGGAAAAACGACCTTTCAAGTGCTTGGATTAAACTTTCCGCAGTAAGTGACACGGCAACATTCAGATTGAAAAAGAATGGTGTACTCGCAACATATACACCGACAAGTGTACCTTTCCCAAATGAAGCAAATGCGTTTTATACAACTGTTGATTGGGGTGATGTTATAACATCCGATGGTGTGGGTTGTTACACAATTGAAATTCAATATTCAATTAGCGGTATTACCGGCACAATTGTTTGGGGAACATATGACCTTGAAGCGTATTCAATAAGCAATGCATTAAACACGGCAAGAATCCGTGCGATATTTAACGGATATCAAGAAATTGAACAAATTAATTTTACCGGTGCAGATGTTCAAAGCACATTTAGGTTCTTTGGTTACATTGGTAACAGACAACCGAACACCGAAATTGATAATATCATATACAACAATAGAGAAATGAAGCGTGTGATTCGTGAGAATCTAAACACATATCAGTTGATAACTGATCCGAGTGACGATTGTATCATTCGACCATTAGTTGACCTTTATTTGTTAAGTGAAAACCAATTATTTATTTCAGATTATAACGCACATAATCCATCGTATTTCATTCAAGATTTGCCGGTGATAGTCGAAGAAAGTCCGGAATTAGAATATTATGATTTTAGTCGTAAAGTGAAATTGACTTGCACGTTGTCGGATAAATTCAAAAACAAACGCACATACTATTAAAATGAAAGGGATGGAAAATTTTGGTGATATTATAGCAATGGGGATTGGAATGTTTGGTGCGTTCCTGAAGGGTTTAAAAAAGAAACTAAAAACGCCAACAATTATTCTTGCAATGACAATTGCCGGAGTCCTTACATATTCGGTGACCGGTGTGATAGAAATATTTTATCACGATGCACCGCCAAAAATAGTCATCCTAATTTCATTCATTGTTGGATGGTTAGCAAACGAATTAACAACGACACTTGACCAAGCAATTGGTGATTTGTACGAAATATTTATAAATTGGCTAAAAGACAAAATGAACAAAGGGGGAAAAAAATGAAATACTTAATTATAATTTTCTTGTGGTTTTCTACAAGTGCGTTGGCATTTACGGACACAATCGTTGAACAATCCGAAGGTGTTAAAACGACAACAATAATATTTGAAAACGATACGTTGGTTCACACCGATTCAACGGATCAAATTATTCATCAAGTCGTTATTGAAAAAATCATTGAAAAAACAAACGACATTGTTCAGGCATACAAAAAAAAAGATTATGGGAAAGTTGTTTCGCATTTACTTATAATCGCATTCGTTTGTTATTCAATTTATCTAAGACGTAAACAAAAAAAATGCAAAGACAAGAATTAGATTTATCAAAGATTAATTTTGTGGGAATGGATGACAATGAATTCGTTCATCAGGAAACACAAAAAACACAAATATATTTGCACCATACCGCCGGAAATTCATCCGGTGTAAATTGCATTAGATATTGGAATAATGACAAACGTGGAAGGGTTGCAACTTGTGTTGTGATATCCGGCAAAGATGCAAGGTTGTCAAAGGATGGTCAAATTTGCCAATCATTTTCATCAAAATATTGGGCGTATCATTTAGGCGTAAAAAAAGAAATATTCAAATCACAAGATGTGCCATATCAATTACTTGACAAACATAGCATTGGGGTTGAAATTTGTAATTGGGGGTATTTAAAAGAACGTGATGGGAAGTTTTATAATTATGTGAACGGTGTTGTTCCTGAAGAAGATGTTTCTGTCTTAGACAAGCCGTTCAAAGGTCACCGGTATTGGCACAAATACACCGATGCACAAATTGAATCGGTTCGTCAATTGCTTGTGTTTTGGCACGAACGTTACAATATAGATATCACTTATAATGAATGTGATATGTGGTCATTGTCAAAACGTGCTTTGCGTGGCGTTGATGGTCTTTATACGCACAACTCGGTGCGACCTGATAAATCGGACATTTATCCGTGTCCAAGAATGATTGAAATGCTTAAAAATTTATGAAAGTAATACAACACCAAAAGAATGTTCACGAATTAATATTAAAAGGAAATCTTTCCAAAATTGCAATTTTATCGGATGTGCATTGGGACAATCCAAAATGTGATTGGGATTTGCTCAAAAGAGATTTGGATTATTGCAAAAAAGAATCGATTCCAATTTTTATCAATGGTGATTTCTTTTGCTGTATGGCGGGGAAATATGACCGCAGAGCATCTAAGTCCGGAATAAGACCGGAACATCAAAACGACAACTATCTTGATTCTTTGGTCACAACTGCGGTTGAATGGTGGCAACCTTACGCACACTTAATTTTTCTTTTGGGATATGGCAATCACGAAACCGCAATGATTAAAATGCACGAAACGGATTTGTTGCAAAGATTTGCCGATTTGATGAATCTTAAAGAACACACGAACATTCAAGTCGGAGGATATTCCGGTTGGATTGTATTCACACAAACTAATTCGACAACACAAACACCTTTTAAATTACATTATCATCACGGTCTTTCAAAAGGTGCTTCGGTAGTCACCAAGGGTGCTATTGATTTAAGTCGTGCAATGGGTATTTATGAGGGTATGGATATCTTTACACAAGGACACATTCATCAATCAATGAGTCGTGAGGATGTGCGTGATACATTAGAACACACAAAGAACGGTTACCGGATCAAAAAACAACAAGTGCATCATATGATAACCGGAACATATAAAGAAGAGTATTTCGGCACGAATGGGATGGGTTGGCACGTTGAACGTGGTGCGGAAGCACGAAATCTTGGTGGTCGCATCCTAACCTTAGAATCAAAACGCATTGCAAAAAATGGCGTTCGCACAATGAAGAAATATGTTGATTCACATCGTTTTCCGTTATAATCTAAAAAAACTTTAAATTTTTTTTCATTCCTAAATCGTAACAACGACAAGGGTTTCAGGCAATTCGTGTGAATGATTTTACTTTTTAACAAAAAAAAAGTTTTGTTAACTCAAATATTGTTGTATCTTTGACTTGTCAAACAATTAAAAACAATTAAAAAACACACACAATGAACACACAAGAACAATTATTGAAAGAATGCTTAGAAAGTTTATCAAAATTATCAAAAGAAAGACTACTTGAAGAAACTGAGCAATTATTGTTGAGTCTAATTGAAAAGTCTAACACACCATTAAGAAATTTAACAAGATTAAAAGATTACTATAATAAAAAATAAAAAACACACATCAATGAATCACGAAAGGATTAACGACATTTTACACACATTAGAACAGATGCATTTTAACATTCAGTTACACGAAAAAAGAATTGAATACAACCAAAATATAATTAAAGGTTGTGCCGGTTTTCTTCCTGAACAAAAATCAATTTGCGAACACCGGATCACAATTCAAAAGATGTGCATACAACGTTGGAAACTGAGAATTGAAAAATATGCCTTTCGTTTAATATTCACCATAAACAAAACAAAATGACCAAAGAAGAAAAAATGGTAAAACTAATTGACCAAGCAATCGAATCAGTTGATGAATGTTTGTCAGTTGTAACACTTGCAAAATCGGTTGCGATAATCCTGAAAGAAAATTATGGTGTCCACAACTTTGACACCTTTACAGATACTTTGAATAAAGAATTAAATAAATAGATTATGAACAAGAATGAATTAAAAGATACGATACTTGGCTTTTTAGCGGTTTTATCAATGTTTTGGATGTATTACATATGTCTGTGGGTTTTTGTTGCTTAGAACGTCTTAAAATGCTTTTGTGCGATTTGTATGTTGCACGATTGTTTGACCAAAAAAAAGTTTAAAATTTTTTTTACTCCGGAATCCTAACAAACACAAGGGTTTCGGAATTTTTTTATAAAATAAATAGAAATTAACAGAAAAAAAGTATTGTGGAAACAAATAAGTTTTATATATTTGAAGTGTCAAACAATTAAAAACAACGAAAAACAACACAAAATGAAATTAATTAGAACAACAGACATAGTAGGGATAAAACAAGAAATCTTTATTTTAGGAAAGACTACTGCAAACGGATACACTCATAAATTACTAAAAAGAGTGACTTTAGAAAGTGGTACGGTAAATGAAGATAGATACCAAGGTACAGTAATAGAGGATAGAGGTAGAGTAGAGATTGTATTAGGTCATAGATATAAATAACACTAAAAGACAAACACAATGAAAAACTTAGAAAACGTAACAATTAAAGAACTGATAATATCAATTATAACTGTTCAAAAAATGAAAAAACTTTAAATAAATATTTTATATAACAACAAATAAAAATGGAAAATAAAAAATTAAACAAAAAAATAAAGTTCGCAAAAATAGGAGGTGAGTTTGTCAAGCAATGGTTTGACAATGATAAAAATTGCTTTCAATACGAATTTTTTAAAACAGAAAAGGAATTTTTAAACGCACAAAACAAATAAAAATGGAAAATCAAAACAATTACGAGGTGCAAATCACTCAGGGTTTTACCGGTGAGTTTATCGTTCCTTTTGAAAATGATTATATTGAAATACAATATGGTTTTAACGTCAACAATAAACCGGAAGGTTATGAAATAGACGTAAATATTCACGAATCTTTTTTTATGGATTCATCCGGATCAAAACATTTTATTTCACAAGAATCAATTCAAAAGTATATTGAACCGATTCAGGAATTGACATTGGAACAAATAACAATCGAACAACATATTTACGAACACTTAATTGATTAGAAATGAAAGATATCTTAAAACTACAAGAACAAGCCAAGATTACTTTATTTGATGCAAACGTGCAATACAACAAACACAAAATGATGCTTGGTCACAATATGCCGGAAAACGAAATTCAAGCGGTTAGAACTAAATATTTTCAATTGATGCATTCGTATATGGTCATAATCAAAACAATTCAAAAACTGACATATGAAAAATACATATAGTATTCAACAAATAATTGACTATTGGTCAAAAAACGGAAACTTTAATATAAATTTGTATCTCAAATTTTTAAAAGCAATAAAACAATGAATGAATTAATTGACAAGGTGGTTTATAAAATCCGCAAAGATAAGTTGAAACACAAAAGCCGAAAACGTGAGTTTATCAACAAAAGAATGTATTTGTATTATCTGTTAAAAGAACACGATTATTCATATACTGACATAGGTAAGTTGTTTAATAAAAATCACGCAACCATTATTCACGGATGCCGACAATATAGAGATTTGAAAAAATCAAAGGATGTTGGTTTGATGAATGACTTAGCGGAATATTATGCATTCTTTGAACCATATGAATTGAAAAATATTCAATTTAGAATTGCTGATGATGTGGGAAGTGCAAATTCATTGCGAGAATTACAACGGATCAAAAACAGATTGCAAAGGGAATTATACATTGATATAAAAAAGTAAATATGGCGAAAGATAAAAAATCATTTATTCTATATTGCGACATTATTCACACGGTCGAACAACTGAACGATGTTGATGCCGGTAAACTCTTTAAACACGTTTTAAGATACGTTAACGACCTTAATCCTGAAGCGGATGACATAATCACCAAGATTGCATTTGAACCGATTAAACAACAATTAAAACGTGACTTGGAAAAATACGAAAGATTATGTGTTCGAAATGCGGAAAATGGAAAAAGCGGTGGCAGACCAAGAAAACCCAAAAAACCCAATGGGTTAATTGGTAATTCAGAAAAACCCAAAAAAGCCGATAATGATAATGATAATGATAATGATGTTGTAAATGATATAAATAAAAGAAAACTTTTATTTAAAGAAAAGTTAAAACAATATCTTCCGGAATATGGTAAAGAGTTATTAAATGATTTCTTTTTATATTGGTCGGAACATAACGAAAACGGTAAAAGAATGAGATGGGAAAAAGAACGAACATTTGGAATGAAGGCAAGACTCAACACTTGGCAAAAAAGAACACCGGACAGATACAAAAAAGATGATGGTAAATTTAAAGCACCTTGGTCGTGAAGGGTTTCGGAATTACACAAGCCGGTGATGTCATTGATAAGTTGTTTACATATCGTGACAAATATCACGAAAAAGGAAAGTATCTTGGATTTAATGCATTACACGAACACTATTCAATGTCATTAGGAAATTGCACGGATTGGTCAGGTTTTCCAATGTCCGGAAAAACACAATTCTTGATGGAATGTTTGGTCAACACATCGTTGATGTATGGTTGGAAACATTTGGTTTACTTTCCTGACGTTGGTAGCAATGTCGAAATCATTGCCGATTTGATTCATAAAGTCACCGGTAAAACTTTTGATCCGGAAAAGAAAAATGCAATTACAGACCAAGAAATCACACGTTCAATTGATTGGATTACGCAACACTTTAAAGTGCTTACAAAACGAGATGTAAAAGCCAAGATGACACCATTTGAGTTTTGGGATTATGCGGTCGAGATGAAACGAACGGAAGGTCTTGAAACGGCATCAATTGATTCTTGGAAAGATATGTTTCACGATTATTCAAAATATGGTCAGTATGCACAATATCTTGAAGTTGTATTGCCTTATCGTAATATGATTGCGGAAAATAATGACTTGCATTTGCACACGATTATTCACCCAAAGTTGACCGAAAAAGAAAACGGTGTTCGTAAGGCACCAACACCATTTGACCTAAAAGGGGGAAGTGAATGGATCAACTCAGGAAAGTGCCAAATTACAATTCACCGTGAAGATATAACCAACAACATCGTTGATGTATATTTCAATAAAATCAAACCAAGGTCAAACGGAAATGTTGGTCGAATACAAATGTATTTTGATATCGAAAAATTTGTTTATTATGACGAGGTTGGTATTCACCGCACAAAAGTATATGCACAAAAACAATAAAAAATGGAAACGTCAATTTTACTTGCACAAATAGATTTAAAGACTACAATACTAAAATTGGAAACATCTCTTCAGGATATAAAATATAAGAATCCGAAACGCACCGATTTGATTGATTCAATGGAACAAAGTTTGAACGACCTGATGAACGTATCAAAAACATTTGTTGCGATGGAAAAAGAATTGCAATTGCAACATCATCGAATAATGACATTGGAAAGATTGAACAATGAGATACAAACCGAGTTAAATATTAAAAAATTTTAATATGAAAACAATTAGAGTTGGTTCAGATTTTTCCGGTGTTGGTGCATTTGATTTTGCAATCAATCGTGTTGCGGAACAAAAGGGTTTTAAGGTAAGAAATGTATTTGCTTGTGATTGGGATAAATATGCACGAAAAAGTTATTTATCAAATCACGATGCACCGGAATATTATCCGAACGATGTTTATGAAAGGGATGTTCCTGAACAACCTTTGGATGTTTATATGACATCACCGCCTTGTCAGGGCTTTAGTCTTGCCGGATCACGAATGACAAAAGAAGATGATAAAAGAAATATTTTATTTTATAATTCACACGAATTTATTGTCAAAAATAAACCAAGATATTTTGTTTTTGAAAATGTTCGTGGTTTAATGAGTCACGAAAACGGTAGCACATTCAGAGAATGGATAAATTTATTGTGTGGCAAAAGTGTCAACGGTTTACCGGTATTATTTCCGCACGATGAAAGTGTACCATATCACGTTTATTATGCGGTATTAAACACAAAGAAAATTTCAAACATTCCTCAAAATCGTGAACGTGTTTTTATTATTGGAATTCGTGATGATTCAGATAATAATTTTCGATTTCCAAAGGAACAACCTTTGATTACAAAATTAAAAGATATTTTGGAAGATAATGTTGATGAAAAATATGTTGTAAACTACAATCAAAAATATAATGATATTATAAAACAATCTTTAAATCAAAACTATTCAACTTGTATTGATGCAAGTTACTATAAGGGTTTTGGTGTTCGTCAGGGCAAATGTAGACAAGTTGTTCAGTATAAAAATAAAGTAAGAAGATTAACACCAAGGGAATGTTTTCGTTTGCAAGGGTTTAAAGATGATTTTGAATTTGTTGTTTCAAATTCACAACTTTACAAACAAGCCGGAAATTCAATCACAATTAATGTATTAGAAAAAATTTTAAATAATTTAACTTTTTAATAAATGCTTGAATCTATAAGGGACAATTATCCGGATGAGGATATATATATTTTAAAAAATCTTGATGATGCTATTATTGGATATCACCAACAATCAAATCGTGTTGTTTATTCAGTTAAAAAAATTATTGAATTAATTATGATTGAAGAAACAATAAGTGATGAAAATTTTACTTTGCACGATGCAATGGATTATTTTGGTTATAATATCGAATCAAATGGATGTGGTGAATATAGTCCGATTTTATGTTATGATAATTTTGAATTATGAATGTTCTTGAATTATATGCCGGAAGTCGCAGTTTTGGAAAAACTTGTGAAAAATATGGTATGAATGTTTTTTCAATTGATTGGACAAATTACGATAATATTGATTTGCAAATTGATATTGAAAAATTAACAATGGATCATGTGCCGTTTATTCCTGACGTCATTTGGGCAAGTCCGGATTGCACTACATATTCAATTGCCGGTGTATCACACCATCGAAAAGGACAGATTGCACAAAGTGACTACGCAAAAAAATGTGACAGAACAAATGAAAAAATGTGGAATTTAATTTTTGATTATTTAAAACTTAACAATCAAATGAAATACTTTGTTGAAAATCCAAGGGGTATGATGAGAAAAATGAATTTTGTCAAACATAGTGAACGTGCTTGTGTTTGGTATTGTCGTTATAATCACAAATTTGCAAAGCCAACGGATATTTTTACAAATCATTTAAAAACCATTTTTAATCCTAATGGATGGAGTCCAAGACCAAGGTGTTTTAATGGCAATAAAAATTGCCATCACGAATCATCACCAAGGGGTTCAATAAATGGTATTAATGGAATAACTGAAACATATGAAAAAAGTAAAATACCTGATGAATTATGTGATGAAATTATTTTATCCGTTATAAATGCGTTGTAAAAACTGCAAAGATAAATTTGAACCAAAGCATTTCAATCAAAAGTATTGCTTGAAAAAAGAATGCGTTGCGGTATGGGTTGCAAAAGCCAAAGAAAAGAATTGGAAAGATAAAAAACGCAAAATGAAACAAGACTTGGAAACGGTTCAAGACCTAATGAAGAAATGTCAATCGGTGTTTAATCATTGGGTGCGTTTAAGGGATGCCGGTGAACCTTGTATTTCGTGCGGTGGTGAATTAGGTGAATCATATGATGCCGGTCATTATTTTTCTTCAGGCGGTCACAAATCAGTCACTTTTGATCCGGATAATTGTTTCGCACAATGTAAACGTTGCAACAGATGGTTGCACGGCAATCTTTTGAATTACCAAATCGGTATTGAAAAAAGAATTGGTTCAGGAAGGTTGTTTGATGTCACGGTAAAAGCACACGAAACTCGTAAATACACAAGGGAAGAGTTGCGTGATTTAATTGCGTTCTATAAAGACCTGATAAAAAAATTACAGAAAAAGTGACATTTTTTTTGTTTGATGCTTGTTATATTAAAATAACTTTGTATATTGCGGTGTCAAACAATTAAAAAACACACAATGAGCAGAGAACAACAATACCAAATTAGACAACAACAAATCATAAATGATTATCAAATGGGTTTTATTTCTTATGATGATTATTGCAGATTGATAAAAACAAATACCGACATCTTAGTGCAAGGTAAAGAAATGATTAAATAAAAATGGAAAACAAAAGAATTTATATTCATTCAGAATTTCAAAGTAAAAAATTTGGATTGATTAAATCCGGTCAATGGTCATATCAAACCGGTGATTCAGAAACACACAAAAAAAGTATTAGAGATTCTTGTATTGAAGAAATAATGCAATCGGTCAATGAATGGTCATTAAATCAATGTTGGGGATGGAAAAAACACGAATCGTTTACGCAAAAATTTAGTGACCAATTGGAAAAAAATGCAAAAATTATAATTCAAAAATAAAATGGAAAAGAA
>VMHT01219906.1_pt1 | contig 25681 bp, 49 predicted proteins | sample 4693611 | NCBI WGS metagenome assembly VMHT01 (sample SAMN12280063, study PRJNA550983) | marine metagenome | isolation source: seawater sampled from same location over 5 years 0.02-0.2 micron viral filtrate | place: USA: collected off the coast of southern California halfway between the port... ...
ACTTATTATCAAGAACTAATGAGTATATTATGACAGAAAATATAAAGCCTTTCCCTTCAGGCGCTAACGCTACAGGGCATACAAATGAGACACCAAGTGTGTCAAGCCCCATAAACTCTAAGGCAAACACCCTTACCAAGGCCCGTATCGAGTGGGCTATAGAGAATAGTCTATCAATGAGACAGGCGAGCAAATTATTAAATAGCTCCTATAACACATTTAAGAAGTATGCCAAGCAGTATGGCGTTTGGGCTCCCAATCAGAGCGGCATAGGGATATCAAAGGGCCGCATTGGCTTGCCTGGCATAGAAGAGGCCGTTACCATAAAAGAAATCATTAGCGGCAAGATGCCCAACATTGGTGCGGCTAAGCTGCAGTACCTATTAATCAAAGAGGGTTACCTATTGGCCGAGTGTTGCAATTGCAGCCACAGCGATGCCAGGAGAGATGGTGGTCAACCACTTCTCTTGGACTTCCTCGATAGGGATAGCCACAATCACGAGTTGTCAAATTTGCGTTTGCTATGTTTTAATTGTTATTACTTACTCAGTAGGCCAGGCTCGAAGTGGCAAGCTACGCCAAAGACCTCTACCGCCATGAAAGGCTTGAAGGCCATACTCGATGAGAAACTTGAGCCCAATGAAAACACCCAGGAAGTAGAGAAAATAGACCCTAAAGCCTTCGGTGAAATCTCTTTGCCTGATTGGTTCAATGATTAATTCATAATATCTCTCTTCTTAACACCGTAATATACACATAAAACCCTATAGGTGTCAAGCATTATTTTGCCTTTTATTAGGATTGCCCGCCCCGGAGATAGAATTAATTTAAAATAAATGAAAATAATGCTTGACTTTGTGGTTTATTCTTCGTAATATACGGTGTTGATTGAGATGATAACCTGATGATTTCAGGATTGGGCTTTTCAGAGAGTGAGATATCATGGTCTTTGAGTCGCACGAGTACTGAGTGAAGGAAGGACATTGAGAGTTCGAGTCTCTCACACTCACAAAGTATCATCAATCTAAAAGAGTGAGGCATCACTTCGACAAAAGGCCCGGCTTAATTACCCGGGTCTTTTTTTACCTCGGCACGGCCTAATAATATTTTAGCTCCAAACACATATATAGGACATAGTAGTAGTATAGCAAAGAGAAGAAGAGAGGAGAGAACTGCAAAGGCGTAGCCACAGGAGGGTGCCGGCATTTCTTCGTGAACGGCAAAAGGAAAAAGGGGCTTGGGTCGGTCAAAGTCGTTTCCATATCGGAGTCAATTTTTTCACCATAGGACTTTGATATATGTCATATGCCAAGGCATAGATAATAATCAGCACCTCGGTGCTTATTTGGCCCATTTTACTTCTATGAATTCCATATTTACTTATATGAATACTAACTATAAGGAAATAAGCTATGGAACAGACACTACAAAAGGTTGTAGAAGAATATTCATGGTTACTCGTAAGTGGAGTAGCTCTCTTGCTATTCCAAAATACCATCAGAGAAGCCGTAGATGGTATAATGGTCTTTCTTGGTAATGACTACAACGAAGATGATGTTGTTGAAGTTGACGGTGAGCCTGGACGCATTGTCCGTGTGGGCCTATGGAAAACGGTCTTTTTTATTTATCACGTAGTCAATGGCCAAATCGTAGGTGGCTCAAAGCTCGTAGTCGCTAATTCTAAACTCAAGGACTTAAAGATAGAAAAGCCTTTGCCTAATTTAGATTTATCAAAGTACCAAAATAAGTCTTGACACCTATACTCTTTCCTTGTTATATTCCAGGGTGAGAACAAAGAAAGAAAATCACGTTTACGCCAAGAAGATACGAGCCATATGTGCCGATACCTCTTGGCGTGTCACAACGGGATACCGAGAGTTTCTTGCCAAGATGGCTATGATGTGTCAACAAGACCAAAGATTAACTCCTCGTCAAGAGACCAAGGTCAGACAAGCCTTTGATTACCATGGACAATGGGAACGTGAAAAGAGTATGCCAATGTTCGTACTTGAAAAAGAGAGGCAAATCAAACTCATAAAAAAATTATATAGAGCTATTAAGAAAGCCGACTATGACATCAAAAAAATGAACATCATAGAATCTATGGGTAGGCAAGTGAATACAGGCAAGATGCTGAGTCCGAGACAAAAACAATTATGTAATAAGTTTTGGATTAAATATAAAAATAATGCTTGACTTTCTCATTTATTCTTTGTATCTTTAGGTATGATAAAAGGGGAATATATGAAGAACTTAGTTGAAAACGCTTTCGGTGACATAGTTGAAAGAACTGACTATGGTAATCACAAAAATCAATTAAATTTATTTGACAATCTTAATGAGATAGTTGAAGAGAATATCACAGCAAATGATATTTTAGATTTTTTATTTAACAGAAAAAAAGGATAATATGACAATTAATGAAATCATTATCGAGGCGTTACACGACCCTGATAATTGGACTGCAGATGGTTCTGTAGATTGGAACTTTATTGATTCTGATTTATGGCTTCATCCCGAGTCAAAGAAGTTCTCTGATGAAGAGAAGATTTTAGGTTTAGATAACTTTCCCGATGAGTTGATACCCGTAACAGAATTGATTGATGGTATACATACTCCAATCAATGCTCGTCAAACTCATCCAATACCATAGGAGATACAATGAAATCAAAAGATATTAAACACGGACTTTGGAAAGACGCTGTTGTTTTCTTTAATGGCTTTATGGCCAAAGTTGTAGACTTTGATGGAGTAGACAAATTCAAAATTTCTATCCACAAAGATTGGATTCACAAAGACCTTATTGTTTGGAGCTAATATGAAAAATACTATTATATTTGACCTTGACGGCACTCTTGCCAACATTGACGTTCGGAGGGATAAATCTCTTAAAGCCAATGGTAAACTTGATTGGGACATTTTCGCTGCTCCTGATTCTATTACTAAATGGGATATGCCTAACAGGCCCGTCATCAAGATGGCCCAACTCTTTAAGGCTGATGGCTTTAAGATTGTTATCTTCTCAGGTAGGAACGATAGGTCTTTTCTTGCCACTAAGAGTTGGCTCAAGACATTTGATGTACCCTTTGACCTTCTTGTTATGAGGCCTGATAAGTTTAAGGACAAGTCTTGGCCGATTGCTGATGGTAATCCAGCTCTTCCTGATATGAGGTGGATGTCCGATGACATTCTTAAAAAGAAGATGATTGATACCTTTGTTGACATCAACGATGTATTTCTTGTCGTTGACGATAGGGACAAGGTTGTCAAGATGTGGAGGGACCTCGGTCTTAATACTTTTCAAGTGGCTCCTGGAGACTTTTAGGAGCCACAAAAAAAGTTTAAAATAATGCTTGACTTTATCATTTATTCTTTGTATCTTTAAGTGTTAAATAAAGAGAAAAAAAGGAGTTTTTAAATGGCTTATATGAATCAAGAAAAAAAGAAAAGACTTGCTCCCAAGATTAAAGAAATCTTGAAGAGACACAATATGAAAGGTACACTTTCAGTTGATAACTATTCTTCATTGAGATTGACACTTCAATCAGGGTCAATTGATTTTGGTACTGACTCAATCAATGAGTATTGGTACAAAGACCACTTCGCAGATAATCCTCCAGCGTTGGCTTTCTTATCAGAAGTCATCCCAGCGATGAACAATGGTAACCACGATAACTCTGATATAATGACAGACTATTTCGATGTTGGTTGGTATATCTCTGTCAATCTTGGAAGATGGGATAAGGAGTATGTCTACAATGCTTAGAATTACTGAAATCAAAGGCGAAGACATTTACTTCAATAATGGTAAATACATTTGGATACTTTACTATCAGGGCCTAAGAGCCCTGGGTAAAGCTCCTGATTTGTGTACTGAAGATTGTATTAAGGTTGGTAAGGCTATGGGTGAGATTGGTTATGGTGATAGCGATGTCGATGAATACAGAGAAGAGTTAAGATTTGAAAATGTAGAGGCAATGTATGGCGATGCCTAATCAAGCCTTAATAGATTTAATCATTGAGAAGTTTGATGGTGAGATTATGGAGGACAACAAGTGGCGTGTTGATGGTAGTAAGCCAGGTACTCATTATTGGGTAGAGTGGCATCCCTTTCATAAACATTACAGCTGTGGTTGTAAAGGATATGCCTTTAGAAAGTCTTGTAGACACATAAAAAAACTTTCAGAAAGTTTCAGAAATAACTTGCACCGTATATAGTTTTTACCGTATATTTAGATATAATGAGAAAGGAAAAAAATATGAAACCATGTTCAGGAAGAAAATTTCACTCGATGAAATATGAAACAGCAGTTGAAAATCTTATTGAAGGTATTAAAGAAGATTATGCCAAGTGGTCTAATTGGCCCGAAGGTGTCGAAAGATTCAATGCTGGTGTTCGTGTCAAGTCGGGAAATAAATATGACAAGGTCATCCACGGTTCTTCTGTTTGGGGCTTCATCGCCAAGGCTGATGGTGTCTTAAAAGGAATACCATTCAAGACAGGTGATGTCTTCAAAGCTGCTGGTTGGGCCTCGCCTGCCAAGTGGCAAAGAGGTAACATCTTTGATGCTAATCAAAACTACTTCAGGTGGACAGGGCCTGATTATTTAATATAAGGAGAATAGTAATGAATATAAATAGTTGGAAAGACTTCCATAGAAATGAAAAAGGTGAACTCGTTCACAATCCAAACTTCAGACAGACTAAAAAGTTGTATGAGGTTTCAAGAAACAAGAGATGGAATGCCGAAGAAAGGTCGTTCTTGTATGACGCCGTAAACAATGGTGAATTCAATTACGGTAGACTATCAAGCGCTTTCACGGCTCAAGGATTCACAGGATTGAGAAAGGTTCACGTTGACCTTGTCAAGAGATATGTTCAATATGGTGCTCGTGATGCCTACATATCAGGAAAAGATTTGACCACAGCAAAGGGGGTGTGAAATGGATAAAGGTAAACTAATAGAGATTCTAAAAGATATCTTGGGTACAACTGAGGATGCCTATAATTGTTGTCCTGAAAGCGATATAGGTACTGATACTTCAGACACGATGTATTACATTGACCATGCCAGGGATGAACTTGAAAAATTAATCATAAAAGTCGAAAATAATGCTTGACACCAATATGGTTTTTGTAGTATATTCAATCGTTAATTAAAGAGAGAAAAAGGAGTTTAGATGACTTATGTTTACGAAACACAAATGGGAGGAAAGACACTCGTGGTTGAGTATGTTCATTCTTCTGTTACTGATTCAATCAAGATTGTCGAAATGACAGCCAATGGTGAGTTTCACCGATTGAATTGGATGAATGAGTATGGTAGAGAAACTTTGTTAGCAGAGTTAGAAAATGATATGACCGATAGGATGTGTCAAACAGGAGATTATGCTCCTGTTCCTGTTGATGAGGATGAGTTTGATGTTATCACGTCTCACTTCGCAGATATGGCGGAGGCGTAAATGAATAGATGGATTGATGAATTGACAATGGCATCTTACGATTCTGAAATAGATTTGGATAGAGATGTTCCTGGTGAATCATATTACGATAGTTTGATGACTACAGGATTTGATGTTGATGTTGATGAAAATGGCCCGTTCATTACTAAGTTAGATGAGGCAGAGTTAGAGCCTGATGTAGAATGGACAGGATTAGAATTAGACCCGGACTTTACCGATAATGAAACGGAATTTGATTTCGATTCTTATTGTGATGAACATCCTGATTTTAATGCAGCACTAAATGGTCACCCTGATTACATATAGTGGTAATGCCAGCGTTTGCGCTGAGTCCACTTAAATAAACGGAAACAAGCAAGGCTCTTTTTTCAAAGCGGTTTTTTAGCCTTAAAATAAAAAAACCGCCTCAACCATTTAAAAAGTAAAGGACAAAGAAATGGAAAAGCAAAATCTACTTGACGAACTATTCAAAATGAATGGAATGAACGTCACCAAGGAACTTCGTGATATCACTATCATAGAAAAGGAAGTTCAAACTAAAGCAAATATACTAATTGACGCTATAGGCGATGAATTCAGCACTACTGATGTCTTTGACAATGGTAACGCTATGGACTTCCCTGTCGAATCAAAAGGTAGTTATGAAACGAGGGAATGGGAAGACACTAATTATAGTGACTCCATTTTGGACTAATGAAGTTGACTACAGAACAGGAACAGGTCAGAAAGAAACACGGATACAAACTTGTATCCGATTTATTAGAATCAGGTAAACTCATAACTCGTGAGGAGTTTTTTGCAAGTGAGGATATAGCCGAATCAATAAAAGATTTTTATAGAGGTACTGAGTATTGGACTCATTATATATTTTGGGAAGACGTTGACCCTTGTCCTGAAAATGAGGCCTTGTATGATAAGTTAGATGTACGATATAGAAGTTATCAAGAAAAGTTGGTAATAAAGTTTAAAAGAAATGGTGTTAAGAAGCCATCAAAAATAGCTTCTGATGTAGCAGTATTATGGGCAGGACATAACAGGAGAGAGGCATCGTTCTTATGTGGACTACCTGGAGCTCCTGTTATCATAGACCCTCAACCTTACATTGAGTTACTCTTAGAGAGTAGAGGTGCTGTTATGGATTATTTAGGAGATGATAATATGAGACCGCCTTTATCTCCTTATCAAGATTGGTGTGGTGTACAAGCCAGGGTATCTGAAGCTATCAATGACGGTGAAGTTAATAAAAATGATTGGCAAGATAAGACAACTCCAGGCTATGCACGTATTGCAGAGATTGTAGAAACCTTTCCTTTAAAAATGAGAGAATACATAATGATGAACAAAGTATTCTTTGGCTTCTATCATACTCCTCGTAAAACATCAGGTAATGTTGTAGCAGGTAACACTTATTGGGTACCTCCTCGTAATCAAGATGACCCACGTGGTAATCTTTGGACAGATTTTATAGAGAGTAAAAAGAATATTGAAACTCTGTATAAACTGCAAATGAAAGATTGGAAAGCAGAACAAGATGCTCAAGAGAGTCAATACAACGAACATCATATGAAGTTATTAGGTGTTAAAGGAAAACTTACTGATAAACATAAAAACTTTTATAAGAATTTATTGAATCAAATAAGAAGGCATTTAGATGCTGAAGTAAAGTATAAAATCCCATTTCCTGAATATGGCACAACAGGTTGTATAGCTGATTCTTATTTAAATCATCCACAATTATTATCAGCAAAGATTCATTCATTAATGGAACAATATATACCTACTTGTCTTAAGGAGGAGTTTAATATTAATTTGGTAGCTATAAAAGGTAATGACCATATTGACCACGAATCAGAGCCATCAATAGAAACTAATCACGTAGCTCTATTCTTAGAGGACAAAGTTCACTCTACAGGAAAGAGTGGTGATTGGTCATCTAACACGGCAAAGTATTGCATAGTCTTAATGATTGCTGTTGATGGTCCTACTTTAGAAGATTGGTATATGGGTGTAGGATATTTTGGTAAAGATGATTGGTATACTTCAGGTGGTAGACCTCGTATTCAAAGAGAGAATGTTCACAACGTTGTCAATAAAGGATTAGGTAGACATTTAGTAGGTGGTATTACTACTAAAAAAAATACAAATGCTAACTCAGGACTTTCTTACAGCATAGTATTTAAACACTTAGGTGATAGCTATGATTGGGAGTTAAAAGACCAAATTAGTTTATGATAAACAAATACAATTTCAATTTACTTGGTGAATATTTATTTAAAAGAATATGTAGAGACCAAGAGGCTTTACAAAGAGAAAGACCTAGGAACAATTATGGTCTATACATTAATAGTAAAGACTTACAGAAATATGTTTGGGACTATTACAACATTGGCATAGACGAAGATGGTTTACCTGAGGCTGAAATAAATAAACCCTTTGATAACTATTGGGATGAATCAGATGGCGACCCACAATAAAATACTTGACATTAAATAATAACTATGTTATATTATATACTTAAAATTAAATGGTTCTTTGGTGATTTGTTTAGTATCATAAAGACGCTTTTATTTTTACAAATGTATAAAAGACATCTTAAAAAAAGAATCGAAAAAAATAACTTCGGAAGGAATGAGGAATGGTAGAAATAAAAAAGAACAGAACAGAAATAATTCGTGTCAAGAAGAGTGAATACAAAGGCAAAGAGTTTGTCGATTGTCGTATCTTCTATGAAAAGGATGGAGAGTATCATCCTACGAAAAAAGGTATTTCGTTCAATCCAGGAATAGCCAAGGAAGTCATTGAGGCTATCTTAACCGTTATGGAGGCAAAATGAATTTAGGTTACGCTTGTATCAATATGAAGTTAGGCTATCCCGAAAAGGGTAGTGGTTTGAATCGTATCACTACAGGTCGTTCTATGATAAAAAGGACCTTTCTCAAGGACAAAGATGAAAACAATTTAGAGTATATGAATGAGATATGTCTAAAGAATGTTATGGACTTGGAAAAGATTGTCAAGTGGAACATAATGAATGGCTACAAGTTTTGGCGTATAGGCTCAGATGTTTTCCCTTGGGCCTCACATTATGACCTAACAAAACTAAAAGACTTTGATAAAATGGCTATGTATCTACACTCAGCGGGTACGATGGCCAAGAGTCATGGACTAAGACTAACGTCCCATCCTGGACCTTTCAACGTTCTAACCTCACCTCACCCACACGTGGTTGAGAGGTGTATCGTTGACTTGTCCATTCACGGACAGATGTTTGACCTAATGGGCTTATCGAGGACACATTACAATAAAATAAACATACATTTGGGCGGCGCTTACGGAGATAAAGAAAGTGCAATGCAACGTTTCGTTGAAAATTTTGCTTCGTTACCCGCCTCCGTTCGTAGTCGCCTCACCGTTGAGAACGATGACAAACAATCAATGTATTCAGTTAAGGAGTTATACAATGGAATATATTTACCACTTGGCGTGCCCATCGTGTTTGACTATCATCACCACAGGTTCTGCGATGGCGGTCTTTCTGAACAAGAGGCTTTGGAGTTGGCTATGTCAACTTGGCCTGAAGGCATTACACCTGCCACACACTATAGCGAAAGTAGGAGTGAAGAACAAGAAGACGACAAGATAAGACCTCAGGCACATTCTGATTATGTTTATCAAAAGATTAATACTTATGGTCACAACATAGATATAATGGTCGAGGCTAAGAAAAAAGAGTTAGCTGTAGAACGTTATACAGAACTACATTTAAGGAGTTAACAATGAAAAGAATATCAATATCTTGGTTACACTTATTAATAGCAGTAGCTACTTTTGTATTTACTTTTGCTAAAGGACAAAACAATAGATACAATCCTATTCCTGTAGTAGACCCTATTCTATTACACGATGCAATAGGAGAAGAAAGACCTGAAATCATAGCATATCAATTAGTACCTGGTCAAGATAACTATTGTCACTTTGAAATACAAATCATAGAAGCCTTTGCTTGGAATAACATCCCCGATGCACAACGTGAAGAAACAGAAGAAATTGTTATAGATAGAATTGTATTTGAAGCGACCAATGCGTGGGCCATCAATGAAATGTTTTACATAGATGGTAAAGGATACTTTTTAGTTCGTGTACCATTTCAAGGACTTGAATGGTAGATTTAATAGATAAGGTTTTAGATTATCTATTATGGTTACAAGAACCCAATGAATCATTTGGAGGTATGCCTGTATGTCCTTTTGTAAAAGGAGATTTCGAGACTAATAATATAGAATACATAATGTATAGTCCTGATATTGATTTTATAGAAGTCATTGACAAATATGTTGAGTCAGGTAAAAGAACAGGACTCGCTATACAAATAGGAATAGATATGAAAAAAAGTAGAAAGAAATATCAAAGCTATTTAAATAAAACTATTGCTAAAAAATATCCTAAATCAAAAGAACAACCTAAAGTTTTAGTCTTTGACCCTAATGAAGATTGGACTGCAGGTGGTGGGATAGAAACACGAAAGATGGCGCCTACGGTCCTTATCAATATAGCACGTAGAGGTGATTTATCTAAGGCACATAAAAAATTAGAAGGCTCAAGATGGTGGAGTAACTTCACTAAAAAAGAATTAAAAGCCTTACATGGTAATCCAACTATTTATAATAAGGAGAACGATAATGGGATATCCGGTACACAAACAAGTAAAAGAGACAACAATTGATTTTCATACTTTAGAATATTTTCTATCAAAAGAATTAGATGAGAAGCCTACTCCGGAAGAGTTATGGGACACTATGAATGACCTGGTATGGGCTTGGTATCAATCACGACAAGAAGATGATTCACTTATAAATATAAGAATGGCTGAAGCGTGACCAAATCAGAAGAGTTAGCAAATAAAACAAAACAACTTATAAAAGATTTCGAGTCTCTTGAAAATAGTTTTAAAACTTTAATTAGTAACTTAAACAGAGAGCCTGAAAGTTTAACTGCTGAATTCTTTTTACAAGCAGGTGTAAAAGTTGGAACTATGATACCACTTACTGCACGGTGTTTGATTATTATGCCTACTATAACACCACCTACATCCAAAGTATTAAGGTCTCAATATCAAGATATATTTAATGTATTGACAACCTTGGCTCAGACTACCTTTCCACAATTAGTAAATTTAACTACTACTTTTTATACTGCACCTGAACTTGCAACAAGAGCAGCTGCATTTACGAATATACTTGCCCTTTTGCCTGGAATAGTGTTAGATTACGGTAAGTTAAAATTTGAATTAATGAAGATAAAAAGGAATATGCGTCTATGAGAAATTGTAAATCTTGTGGTAAATTTTTACACAATACACGTATACATTTAGGATATAAAGAATGTGTTAGATGTTCTAAGGTAGAACAATATTCTGCACACATAGTATATCCTCACAAGACAGGAGGTTATGTACAACCTGTTTCAAAAGAAACTAAAGAACATCTACAAGGATTAGATAGACGTTCAGTAAAGAAGGGTAAAGTTGGCAGGTCTTCATCATCTTGGGATAGATGGCTAAAACAATATGAAGAAAATAAAAATACTCCTAAGCCTGTAAGAAAAATTTATTCTTCTCCTAAAGTAGACTATTTATTGACAAGAGATGCTTTAAAAGTAGTAACAGATGTTTATGAGAGTCTTGGGTATTATAAAGCAATTGATGAAGTAAATAATTTATATTCTAAAGATAAAATATCTTTAATACAAAAAAGTAAACTTAGTAATGAATTAACAGAGTGGCAAATGTTGACAAGTAAAGAACGAAAATGGCATAAAAAATTATGAATCACTTTGATAAATTAAAAGAAGTAATTCAGAAAAAAGATGACACAGGTTATGTTAATAAAGATATTCCTAAAGATTTGAAAATACAACTTGATACATTTTTTGAGAATGCTCGTTTGATGGCGGAGTATAAACTTGATTCGATACCTGGTGAAGTACTTTCTAACTTAACAAATGTTATGAAGAAGTATCCTGAGTATTGGCAACTTGCCTCAGAAATAAATAGGATGGCATTAACAGATGAAGTGGATAACAACAACAAGTTATGATTTAGATATAGTGTGGGTATATAATGGGAAGCAAACAGAAAAAGAGAAGATTACAGAAACCAACGATGGCTGATTTTCCTATACCTACAACACAAGTTCATAAAACAAAAAAGAAGAAATCCCGACAACAAGAAAAGATAGATTTGAAAAAGGAACTTAATGAATAAAAGTTTTATATGTATAGATAATTTCTATAATGACCCGGACGAGGTAAGAGAGTTTGCCTTAGAACAAGAATATCAAACATCAGGAAATTATCCTGGTATAAGAACTGAACCACATATGACAGATAGCATGGAGAAGATAATAACAGATGCTATAAACTTAGGTCAGACGTATTCATTTGGAAAACAATACTGCGGTTCTTTTCAATATACAACAAGCCGAGATAGGTCTTGGATACACGCTGATGGTACAACTGAATGGGCAGGTGTTTTATATTTAACACCTGATGCACCTCCTTCATCAGGTACAGGATTTTTTAAATTCAAAGAAGGGGGTTATACACGTTATACCGATAATGAAGATATGAACAAATACATTGATAAGTGTTCACAAGATTTTACAAAATGGGAAAAAGTAACTGAAGTATCAAATGTTTACAACCGATTAATAATTTATGACGCTACACAATTTCATATGTCATTAGATTATTTCGGAACTGATAAGTATAATGGTAGATTATTTCAGACTTTCTTTTTTAGCCAAGCGTGAAATTAACAGGTAGATTTTATCTCAAACCGGATGACGATGTTATGCAAACACGTTTTCTTAAAGATGTGGCAAGATTATTTACCTGGGACGATTGTTGTTTTAGAAAGATGACAGATGGTTGGGCCTTTGTTTGGCAACCACCGGATAGTCCTGATTATATGAAAGCCTTTGCTGGCTATGATAAAACAGAAGCCTTTGACAAATTTTGTGATTGGTTAGAGATTCAAAGGAGAACCTACTTTAAGGAGCAAGTGCGTGCCATACAGAAAGTGGACAAGCAAACACAAACAAACATTCGGTATAAAACCGGAAGACGATAAACGAGACCATAGGACTCCTCCTAAACCTAAATCGTATTACACTCAAACAAAAGGGATGTGTCGTTGGTGTGCTAAAATTATAATAAATCCAAAGACAGAAGAAATCAATATGAGAAAGTCTTGGCATTCAAAATGTGTTGAAGAATATTTATTTGTGTATCATCAAGGAGAATCCAGGAAACATATATGGGAACGTGATGCAGGTTATTGTGCTGGATGTGGAACAAAATGTAAAAAGAGAAGATGGCATTTAGACCACATCAATCCTTTGTATGAGCAAAAAGATGTAAAAGATGAAGATATAGATTACTCTTATTGGATGCCTGAAAATTTACAAATACTTTGTATTGATTGTCATAAAGAAAAAACTTCTAAAGAGGCGACAAGTAGAGCAGATTATAGAAAAGGTATTCGTAAAAAGATTTCACCACAAGCTAAAAGGAAATATTTAAGATGACTTGGGTAAATATTAATTCTAAATGGAGAGAAGGTCAACCTGTAACTAATTCACCATATGTAATATGGGATAATATATTTGCAGAGATGCCTGAGATGTTAACTGATTTAACTAAATTTTGTAGTAATTTAAAATTAGAACAAGCCGGAATGTTTAACGAATCTAAAGGTGCAGACTTATTATCAATAAGAAATACACGAGTAGGTTGGATAAAAAAAGAAAATTTAAATGATGATATGAAAGCAATATCTAATTGGATATGGTCATCTATTGCTAATTCAAATTATTGGGACTTTGATATAAGAGGTTTTGGTGAGGCGTGGCAGTATGCTGAATATGGACCTGGTTCCAAATATGATTGGCACGTTGATGTAGGACCTAATAATAATCATAGAAAGTTAAGTTTAACAATTCAATTATCTGATAGAGATGATTATACAGGTGGTCTATTTCATCTTGAAGGTCAATCACCATTTGGTAATGAGAAATTTTTACAGAAGGGTTCTACAATAATGTTCCCTTCACATCATAGACATAAAGTTATGCCTGTCATATCAGGTATGAGAAAGTCATTAGTAATATGGGTTTCCGGACCAAAATTAAAATAGGAATATAAAATGGAAGAACAAGTAGCTAACCGAATACCACCTGGTGATAATTGGAAAATTGTAGGTTCAGATGATGTATACGATTCTTTAACTGCCACATTAAATGCAATATATTTAAAATATAATACAACAGACTTTAATGTTAATGCTAAAGACGGATTTATTTATATAGATGATGGCCGAGAGGCTCCTCCGACACCGCCAAAAATGTGGGACCTTTATGGCGAAAAATCATAACGTATAAAAATATATACCATAGTTATTACTATAAAAGGTTATAAAGGTCTTAACTAACCAAGGAGATTATACTATGGCGAAAGCACGAGTAAAGACCATCACTCAGGTCAAATCTGACCAACCCTGTCAGAATAAAAGACAAGCCCTTACACAGATAAAAAGAATCAAATGGAACATAGATTTCCGAAGTGAGAATCAAAAACACTTTTGGAAGACTATTGATACTAATGATGTAACATTCTGTGCAGGACCAGCTGGGTGTGGTAAAACGTTTATATCAGTATATTATGCACTACAAATGTTGGCTCAAAAAAAGTTCGAGTCAATTATTCTTACCAAGCCATTAGTCGAGGCCGGCGGTGAGAAACTTGGCTTTTTACCTGGTGATGTTGATGAAAAAACAGAACCATTTATGATGTCATTTTATTACAATATGGAACAAATAGTCGGCAAACAAAGATTAGATGTTCTACGAGACGCGGGTGTAATCAAAGTTATTCCACTTGCTTATATGAGAGGTCTAACGTTGACGAATACTTGCGTTATACTTGACGAGGCACAAAATACTTTACCAATACAAATAAAAACATTTTTAACACGAATAGGTCGAGGTTCTAAATTTATTGTAAATGGTGATTTATTACAAACAGATATAGCTCACGAAAATGGATTAGAAGACTCAATCAAGAGATTGATTGGTGTACGCGGTCTTGGTATGAGTAGATTTACCAGCGAGGATATTGTAAGACATCCCATCGTTGCTGATGTCCTATCAAGATATGCTCCTGATTGGAGAGTATCACACGAATCGGCTGAAGCCACAATGTCTAATTATATAGAGAATGGACAAGCCTTTGCTGAGAAGGTTAGAGATAAAATAAATAAATATTATAATTAATAATATGAAAAAAACTACAGGAATATTAATGTATCACGATGACCACGTTCTTCTTGCTAAGAGAAGTCCAAAAGCTGTTATGCCAAATTATTGGTCTGTACCAGGAGGTCACGTTGAGCATGGTGAATCTGTAGAAGAAGCAGCTATAAGGGAGGTGTGGGAAGAAACTAAAATTCAAATCATATCTCCCTTAGAATACATAGGAGAGTTTAAACATCCTAAAGTTCCTGGTAAATTTTTTACATTATTTTCAACTGAGTTAGATGAAAGAAAAACAGCTATTATAGATGAAGAACATTCTGATTGGGGTTGGTTTTCTTATAAGGCATTACCCGCTCCTACAGCTCCAAATGTCGTAACTGCGGTAAATAGAATATGGGACTAAAACCGGATGTAACATATAACAGACCTGATAACAAGGTTATGGTAAGAACTAATGGAGACCTCATATATATCATATCCCCTTCTGATAAACAAACAGATAAAATAGTAAAAAGGATGACTACTGATTCGTGTGAATTAGTTGATTATGAGCCTTGGGAAGACGAAACCGTCATACTTACCTTCCAAATATCAGAGAATTTTGATAAAGTATTGAATTAATTCCATATTTATATTTATAACTAACCTTGGAGAACGCTATGTGTAATTGTTGTGATTGTTGCGATTGTAGTTGTGGCTGTAAGTAAATAGGAGAAACAGATGTTAAAGAAGATTATAATGGGTCTATTATTGACCTCATCTTTGTTTGCAGAGAACGAGATATGGAAATTTTTAAAGTACTCAACTGCTTATGGTAGTTTTAGTTTAAATGCACCACGATATCAAGATGACAGATTTGCTATTATTGGAGGACTATCTTCAGGTATATTAGAAGTCGAGAGAACCGAAAGAGAATTAGAACCTGATTTTCAAACAAGTTTTGGATTAAGAAAAATTGGTAGATTTCAATATGAACCTAAAAGAGGAATAAAATCTGCAGGTAAAGGTGGTATGTGGTATGATGGTTCAGAACAGAATGCTAATGAAAGTGCTACATTCGGACCTGTTAAAGGTTGGGAGTATTTAGTTAAATGGTCTGAAGGTAGACAATGGGGTAATGAATATGTAAACCAAGAGTATTGGGTACGTTATATTGGTAAATGGGCAATGGCTAAAGTAGGTATGACAGAATTAGGCCTTGAAGACATTAGATACGTTCACGGAGATTTAAGAATACATCTTACACCCGAAGTTTTAAATGATAAATTACATTTTAGTATAGGACTAAAACATAGACAACATCCTGTATATGGATTTGATGCTATGGTTCTTGATACAACTTGGTATAAAGGTGCTTGGTGGCAGTTTGCAGAAAAGGCTTTTAATGTTGATGATAATATGTGGTATGATTCAACTATGATTGACCCGAACTCACCTACAGGTTGGAAAAAAAGAACATTATATGAGGTAGACCCTGAGACAGGTGAGATTAGAGAAGTTGAAGGTAAAGGTCCTTTTTGGAATGGTAGAGGAGAATATTGGGGACACGATTGGTTATGGAGAGATGTTGATGGTAGAATATTTGCTTATACAGATAGAGAATACTTTATATATCACTTTCCACGAATGTTAGAAACTTATATTAATGGTAAGAAAAAAGATTTAGGATATCAAGGTGAAACATCAATCATATTAGGAATAGATTGGTATCACTATGATGAAAGTTGGTGGTTACACGCTTGGAGTAATTGGTTACCATACCATTATGGTCATACTGATTATGCTTATCACAATGCCGCACATTATGCAACTCATTTAGAAGAAGGCGGTGAGCCAAGTGAATTTATGTTAATGGAACCAATGTGGCACGCTTGGAATGATTATGACCTTGGTGCTATATTTGGTGTAAAGATTAAAGATAACTTAGGCGTCTTTACAGAAGGCCGTTATCTTAATTATTGGGAAAGACCAGCTTATGATATTAAGTTTGGCATAAATTATCAGTTTGTAGGATGGTAAACATTTAATTAATAGACAACGCAAGGAGCGAATAATGAAATCAATACTAACAGGAATACTTTCTTTAGTTATCTTTTTTGGTGCTGTACCAACTGCTAATGCTTCAGATATGAACTTAGCAAATATGGAAGAAGTCAAGAAGAAGAAAAAGAAAGGCAAGAAAATAGGCGCTAAAAAAGGCAAGAAGAGTAAAAAAGGTTTTTTCTCTAAAGTCTTTGGCTCCAAATAAGGATGTAAAATGAAGAAGTTTTTATTGTTACCTTTAATGTTATTTTCAATTGGTTGGATTCAACTAAGTTGTGAAGATAGCAGAGTAGAAGAACCCTTAGTAGAAAACATTGATATGTTTGTAAATGGTGATGCAATTATAGCTCGTGAATATTACGAGAGCATAACCACATATGGCGCATCATCAGTACAAGAAGATGGTTCTATAAAAAAGATATTTGTACTACACTTCCAAAGAGAAGACGGTAGAGTCACACCTGAAAAAGAACATTATGCTCTGATTATGTATGATACTAATGGAGCAGATAATGGACAACCAATAGATGAGAAACTATATTTAGGCGGAACAGCTGTTGATTCACTTAGACCTGACCTACTCGAAACTACAAGTGGAAGGGTAACATTAGAAATTGTTGGTCTATCGGATTATACAGAATTTGGTCAAGGTGCGATTACTAAATATGAAGATGGACTTGTAGATGGTGTGGTAGATGGATATTTTTTCAACCCATACCGGAATGAAATGCAACATGGTATAATTATTTTTGAAAACTTAAAAGTAGGTTCAGACCCTGAGGCTACTTTTTATCAAGGAGTTTATTAGTGAGCGATGGTGTCAAATTAGGACAACTATTATGTGATGCTGATATAATCACAAAGAGACAATTAAGTAAAGCCTTACAAGCACAAGTCAAAGGTGCCAAAGGAACTATTGGTGAGATTCTTGTAGATATGAACTTTTGTGACTTTGATGATATTACAGATGCTTTGTTGAACTCTTCAACAGATACTAAACAACACGAAGAGAAACACGAAGAGATTCATAAAGAACCAATTCAACCTGAAGTGGTTACAGGTCTCCCACCAAATAAACCCGAACCTGTAAAAGAAAAACCTGTAGAGATATCAGAAGATAAAGTTATGGGTACAAAGTTCACAATGTCTATACAGACTATTGTTGCTTTAGTTGGTGTTATATCTGCGGGTGTTGGTGGTTACTATATGTTACTATCAGAAATAGAAGAAGCAAAAAATCTACCCGAACCACCATCAATAGAATCTATATTTGGTGATGAGTATCCATCAAGACCTGATGGTCATAATTGGCCTCGTTCATATGAACAATACAAATCACAAGTAGGTGGATTACAAGAAGATATGGATGCGGTCTATGAAATAATAGATGAGTATGAAGAGGCTATTAAAGATTTAGAAAAACTCGTTTCAAATCTACGAGTAGAAGTAGCTAAGAAGAAGGACAAGTAGGAGTTATAATATGAGAAAGTTATTAGGTTTATCATTGTTATTATCTGTTATGTTCGGGCAAGTAAATGATAAAAATTTTAAGTCAAGTGTTAATGGCGGATTAGTAGTAGCAGTATTTACATCTGAATGGCAAGAACAACCTTTTGATAAAGATATAGTTAAAGGTGTTAAAGGCTATCAAGATTGTAAAATAATTTATGTTGAAAGTGAACAGGCAAAAAAAGCCACAAAAAAATTAAGATTTAGGAACTTCCCTTCTATGGTTCTGTTCTATGATGGTTCTAAAAAAGAAACATGGAAAGCAGATATGGATGGTGAATTGGATATAGATAACAAGGACATCAAAGATGCTATAGACGATGTTTTAGCAGAGGATGTATTTTAGGAGAGATGAAATGGATAGTAACGAATTATACGATAGTTTAAAAGATTTATGGGAAGAGTTTGATTCTAATCATAATGTATTCGTAGACAAAAGCAACAAAGCAGCTGCTGGACGTGCGAGAAAAGCTATTGGTGAAATTAAAAAACTTATAACTGAATACAGAAAAGCTTCAGTTGCAGAATGTAAGTAAAAGGCTTTTCTTATGCCAGGTAAGAAATTATATACAGGTCACGAAGATAAAGTAATAGACCAAAAACATTATATTAATTCTAAATTAGTAGAGATTATAGAATACAGACAATCACGAAAGTGGTATATTAGTATTGCTGTGGTCTCTTTGTTTTCTATTATATTAGGACTTATGATATTTTTTATGGCTCAAGGCAAAGATGTGACGAGTGGTTGGAAGGAAATCCTACTGCTTATGTTAGGTGGCTTTGTAGGTTCCTTTGCAAAAGTCATTGACTTTTGGTTTAACAATCAAGAGAACGATAATAAACTATTAGAACACGCGGATGATTAATTATGGATATAGCCACTATAGCCGGACATTTAGCGTTTGGACTAATAGCCTTTTCTTTTTTAGTCAAGGACATCTTGTGGTTACGAGTTGTATCTATATTAGCGAGTCTATTCTCAGTATTATATAATTTCTACATACCTGTTGACCCGATGTGGTTAGCAATCAATTGGAACATAGTTTTTGTTCTTGTAAACATATATCATATATCAGTAATATTTTATGAAAAACGTCCTGTAAAAATGGATGATAAGAACGAAGAGTTATATCAAACACTATTTAAAGATTTATCGCCTGTTGAATATTTAAAAATAAGTAAAGTTGCAGAATGGAAAACTTTTAAATCAGGTAAAGCCCTCACACGACAATCACATCTTGTATGTGACTTAATTCTAATTTATAATGGAACCGTAGATGTTGCAGTAGATGGTAAAAAAGTAGCACAATTAAAAGATGGCGAGTTTGTAGGTGAGATGTCCTTTCTTACTGAAAAATCAGCAACAGCCGATTGTATAGCTAAACACGATACTGAATGTTTAGTTTGGAAACAAAGAGAATTTAAAGATTTATTAAAACGTAATCCTTCCCTATACTTTACTATACAATCATTATTAAGTGCCCAAGTATCAAGTAACTTAGTAAAAGCAAGTGAATAATCAAAAGTATACAATAGTTAACAAATTGTTACACTTGTTCAATCCTGTTACATCTTAATAAATACTTTAACACTTACTCTAAATTCACATATTACACAACTTAAATTTTTTTTTATTTATTTTTCAAAATTAGGTGGGTTTAGTACGGTTTTTGTACTATATAGTGTATAAGACAGAAATCATAAGGATAAAGTCTATAATAAACATAGGAGAACTGAAATGTTCACGAATCTAATTAAAAAATTAAAAAGTCGCAGAGGAAATTCATTAGCTGAATTTGCTGTGACTACTGCAATGATGGCAACACTCGCTACAACTGCTGCACCTAAGTTTGGTCAAGTAGGCGCTGGTGCGAAGGAAAAGAAAACTATATCTAATATAGATAAGATTCTAACCGTTGCTAACAACTTTTATAATCAAACATTATCTGAAGAAGGTAAAGGAAGATTTCCAGGACAGGCTAAGTATGATGTCGCTGTTGGTGGAATTGATTTAACCGACGGCCAACTTACAGATGAAGCACTTGAAGCATATATAGAAACTATACTTGAAGATAAAGTATCATATGATTCTGCTTTAGGTGAGTTTGTATATGTATTCTCAGCATCATCTGATGATGAAGATGCGCTACAAGGCGAATGGATGAATGATGAAACATCTGTTGGGTTTAATTCAGGTGGAGCACTTGATTTCAAAAAAGACTTTGGTAATAATGGTATGCAGTCTCCTTTTCAGGATGGTTCATATGCCTACTTAGTAATACCAGGTAGTGGTTCAGGTACAGATGCTCAAGCACCTGTTATGGTCGTAATCGACACAGAAAATCCTTCAAAACTACATAAAACATTAGTACCGTAAATAATTAAGTTTACGTAAATATGAAAGAAGCAAAATGAAGAAACTAAATAACAAAAACGGATTCACTTTAATAGAGTTAATTATGGTAATGATTATTTTAGGTATCTTAGCTGCGGTAGCTATCCCACGATATATGGATACTATTGTTAGTGCTGAGGTCGCATCTGAAGATGCAGTTATTACTAATATTGAAGCCGCGCTTGAAAACTATGCAATACATAAATTGATTGATAGTGGTAGAAGTGTTTGGCCCGATAATCCTTTTGACGCATTAAAGCAAGTCCCACAATCTTATACAGAGGATGGCACAAACGCTGACTCAGACCAAGAATGGACTTTTGTAGATGGTGTTCCTGCTTACATTACTCATCAACGTTCCGATAATTCAAGATTTAAATGGGAATATGATGCGGGTGTTAACACAGGTACAGACGCAGATACAACAGGCTTTTTAGGTTCGAGAGAAAGTTTGTCCAATGATTAGGAACGGGTTTACGATGATTGAGCTAATTATGGTAATGGTGATAATTGGCATATTAGCTGCAGTATCTATTCCACGTTTCGCAGGTATAGTAAGACAATCCGAAGCCGCATCTGAACAAGGTGTTCTCATCAGTATGGTGTCGGCTTTGGACACTTACTCTCACGAAAGATTTATTGAAGACGGCGTATTAAGTTGGCCTTCAAATCCTTTCGATGCTCTAAATAAAGTTCCACCCTCTTATGATAAGTCGAATACAACTTTGATGAGAGAGATGACCGATAGTGATTGGGTATACACAGGTAATGGTGACGAATATCCAAAACATATTGTTCATAGAAGGAAGGAAGATAGTTTAGCTATTTGGCCTTACAATCCATTAACGGGTGAGATAGGATACGACAATCCACCTTATAAGCCATCAGGTACTTTATATAGACCTGATTTACAAGGACAATAAAATGATACAAGCCTTAAAGAAAGGTTTTACAGAAAAGATGGAAGAGGGTTTTACCCTAATAGAGTTAGTAATGGTAATGATTATACTTGGTATATTATCTGCGGTCGCTGCACCTAAGATGACTAAGGTTTTAAATCAAGCAACGGTTAGAGCTGAGAAGACAACCGTAGATATGATATGGGCCGGTTGTGAATCTTATGCAAGTGATAAAGTTATCGAAGAAGGAACAGAAGCTTGGCCATATAATCCATTAACAACATTTGGAAGAACAAGAAATCTAAAAATTAATTTAGAACTTGGAGTACCTGATGAAGATAATGAATGGCAATTTAGTTTAATAGATGCAGGAGAACCGGCTATATTTCATCACCGACCTGATGATGAGATTTACTATTATACTTATGATTCTACTAACTTTGAGTTAGCAGAAGAACCTGTAAGATACGTAGCACCTTAATATGACAATAAACAATGATACTTTTAAAGAACTATTTGTAATATTTGGAATAGTATTAGCAATAGGATACGTTGTATTCGCACCGAGTGAAGATGAACTTTCAACAACTAAAGTTCCCTCGATGGAAGAATTTGATGACCATCCAATAGTTGCTTGGTTAGCATATGATAGTAAAGGCGGGCCGTGTGTACGTGTTAGATATGATGTTCACAGAGATAAAACTAAATTATATATGTTTGATGTAAATGGTAAATTAGTTCATCAAACTCCTTTATCTTTGAGTCCATTTAAAGATGGTAGACGAAGAACAGAAACATATGTTTGGAAACTATACAGAACAGAATGGTCTTCACAAATAGAATCAGGTTACTACACAATAGTAGTAGGTACTGAATATGACAAAAGAGGGTTAGGTACTGAAGTAGAAGTACTATGACCTGGTCAGTATTAGTTATAATCTGTTTAGGAGTTTGTCTTATATGGGAACTTGATGAAAGACAAACTATGAAAAAGTATAAAAAGAAAAAACGAATTGAACAGAGACAAAAATGAAATACTTACCTTTGTTATTAGTAAGTGTTATGTTAGGACAAGATGACGATATTGATTTGGATACCGTCAATCTTGATTTAGATGCACTTTGGGAAAATACGGTATGGGAAGAAATACAAGATGTTACAGATTTGTATTTTGAAGTAGAAATAGTCACACCTGTAGCAGGCGTTCGTGGTGCTGAAGCTGAAGATGAGGCTTTAGCACTTTTATATTATAGAAAGTCAATGAAAGGTCTCACCTTATTAGATTTACAAAAAGCCTATGGTAAACTAATAAATAAAAGAGAAAAAATTACAAATCCTAAAAAGTTAAAGAAAATAGATGATTTACTTTTACAATTAAAGTCACGTATCAAATCCTCATAAATTTCTAACACAAAATCGTAATCTTTTTTATCATTTAAAAAAAATAATTTGTATTTATATTTGAACCCATTAAGTTACTTCAAAGGAGAATACAATGAAGTCTATACTGAGTATAATACTAATGGGCTCGTTGATGGCCCAAAACTCGGAAGAGATTCAACACCCCATCCCAACAATACCTTTTGTGTTAAAATATGAAGATGTTTCTGATTACTTGGAATTTACTAACCTTCCAGGTAGAATAGAAGTAGAATTCTTTATAAACGAAGAAGGCAAAGTTACACACCCTGAGATAACCGATTCTTTCAATGTACGTCTAAATGACGTGGTCCTTGATAAAGTACGTCAAACTCAATATACACCTGCTATCCAAGATGGTAGACCAATCCAAGTAAAATTTAAATTACCTATACTTTTTAAATAACTTGAGTCTTAAAGGGAAGTCTTAAAAAACTTCCCTTTTTTACTTGCTCCTAATATATATTTATATGTATATTCTTGTATGATGAAAGAGACTTTAAGAATGGTTTTGTTGATTTTTGTTTTAATAACAAACAATGCAGGTTTCTCTAATCTTAAAAAAAATAAAAAAAAGTAAAAAAAGACTTGACTTGTATTACATTTAATGTTTATATTTAGGTGTTATGAGAGATAAGAATAGGAGACTTAATGTTTGACCCGAAAAAATTAATCAATAAATACTCGGTTGGTAATGGTAATCGCCAATCAAGTTTTTGGCTTGATGAGAATTGGGACTCAACTTCTGTATTTGATGATACAGAGGATAAGCCAAAAAAGAAAGGTAAAGACTTAGTTGCACTTGCTGGTTACAAAAGAGCTATCGGTAACTTTGTTCGTATTGTTACTCAACAAAATATCCCCGTGAGATACTCAAATAAAGATGACTCTTATACTGATGGTAAACAAGTCACTCTTTCAGGAAGTATCTCAGCAAAAAACTTTGACTCTCACGTAGGTCTTGCACTTCACGAGGGTTCTCACATTATCAAATCTGATTTTGACTTTCTAAAAGATGCTCTTCATTCGATTGGAGATTATGAGGCGAAGGGTAAAATCAAGAACTTATGTAATTATATTGAGGACAGAAGGATTGATTGGTTTATGTACACTACTGCTCCTGGTTACAAAGGTTACTATGACGCTCTCTATGACAAGTATTTCAATTCAAAAATCATAGATAAGGCTCTCAGAGAAAATGTTTGGTCTGAGCCGAATTGGGAAAATTATATGAATCACTTAATCAACTTTACGAATCCTAATCGTAATCTTGATTGTCTTCCTGGTCTACGTAAGATTTACAAAATGATTGGTTTCAGTAAAATTTCAAGACTAACTTCAACATCTGATGCCTTTAATTTGGCTCGTGAAATTTATGACGAAATTGATTCTCTGATTCCTAAGACTCCTGCTCCTCAAGATGGTGACGGTGACGGTGACGGAGAAGGTCAAAGTCAAGAACAGGATTCACAAAGTTCAAGTGATGGTAATGGTGGTACTGAGGTTGATACAGGAGATGCTCAAATGACTCCTGAAGAAAATGATAATCCACTTTCTCCTGCTCAGCAAAAACAACTTGAGAAGGCGATTCAAAAACAACAGGACTTCAATAGTGGTGACGTTAGAAAAACTAATCTAAGTAAGCGTGACTCAAAAGCCTTAAACACCGTTGATGAGGCTAAAGTTGACATTCACGAGGGTATCGGTAAAAGTCTTCCTAAGAAATGGACTTGGAATGATGACGGTACTCCTGGCAAAGGTACTCGTGTTGTTGTGATGAACAACTTTACAAAACAAGCTGTCTCAGATGGTCTTGTTCCTTGTGCTAGGGATTGGAGTTATCATACTGAACAATCTCAAGAGATTATCAATTCCGGTCTTAGGCTCGGTACTATTCTCGGTCGTAAACTTAAAGTTCGTAATGAGGATTCTTCACTCAAGACTACAAGACTTGATTCAGGTCGTATTGATAGAAGGCTTATCTCTGAGTTAGGTTTCAACAATGACAAGGTCTTTTCAAGTACTTTTGTTGAGAAATTTTCTGATGCCTTTGTTCACGTGAGTATTGATGCTTCAGGTTCTATGCAAGGTTCTAAGTGGGATAACACTCTTAAATCAACCGTTGCTCTTGTCAAAGCATTTTCAATGATTGATGGTATTGATTGTGTTGTGACTTTCAGGTCTACTACTAATGACAGGGTTTATCAAGAACATATGCCTTTTGTATTAGTAGCTTATGATTCACGTAAGGATTCAATTAAGAAGGTTCAAACTCTTTGGAATATGTTGACTCCAGGTGGTACTACTCCTGAAGGACTTTGTTTTGAAACTTTGATGAAGTCAATTATTAGAGATTCTAAAGGTAAGGAAAGTTACTTTATCAATTATTCAGATGGTATGCCGATGTTCAATAATAAAGAAATGGACTATTACAATGACAACGCTGTTAAACATACAAGAAGTCAAGTTAAAATTATGATGAACAATGGTATTAAAGTTCTTTCTTATTTTATCAGTGGTAGATATGAAAGTAATACTGAAGCGAAGGATTTCAAAACAATGTATGGTTCTGATTCTCAAACGGTTGATGTAACTTCAGTTGTTCCTCTTGCAAGGACAATCAATAAGAGGTTCGTTACT